>Ga0209443_1000045_pt1 | contig 68769 bp, 65 predicted proteins | sample LauGreBMM110DCMD_2_FD_187571 | JGI IMG/M metagenome (GOLD analysis project Ga0209443, IMG submission 187571) | Freshwater lake microbial communities from Lake Michigan, USA - Su13.BD.MM110.DCMD (SPAdes) (version 2) | ecosystem: Environmental > Aquatic > Freshwater > Lake | place: Lake Michigan... | reverse complement strand
TCATGCTGCAGCATACAAGCACGTTCCAGTCTTAGAAACTAATTTCATGCAAGCGGTAAAAGTAAATATTTTTGGTACGAAAAATATACTAGATGCTGCTTTAGAATTTAAAACCAACCGATTGGTTTTCATTTCTACGGATAAGGCTGTGAACCCAACAAATGTAATGGGTGCTTCAAAACGAATTGCAGAAATTATGGTGCAGGCGCGTTTTCATGCCCAAAAAAGTTCAGATAAAACACAAATCATCACCACCCGTTTTGGTAATGTGTTAGGTTCTAATGGTTCTGTGATGAATTTATTCGAAAAACAAATTAAGGAGGGCGGACCCATAACCGTAACGCATCCAGAAATCAATCGTTTCTTTATGACCATTCCAGAAGCTTGTAAGTTAGTTTTAGAAGCAGGAACCATGGGAGCAGGGGGTGAAATCTATATTTTTGATATGGGTAAACCCATTTTTATCAAAGATTTAGCTGAAAAAATGATTCGCTTAAGCGGAAAAGAACCCTATGACGACATTGACATTATCTATACCGGTTTACGTCCAGGTGAAAAGTTATATGAAGAAGTCTTAGCTGATACTTCAAAAACGTTACCTACGTATCATCCAAAAATCTTAATTGCACAAGATCCAATATTTTGTTACGAAAAAGTAGAGGAATTTTTATTCAAATTAAACAACAACACGTTTGAAAATAAAGCGGAATTAATTGAAGCATTTACCGAATTAGTACCCGAATTTATTCATACACCTCAAGAATAGACCCGTTAAACTTCTAGTATGGTAATTCTGTTAATTGCTTTTGTTTTTTTACTTTTAGTGATAGCTATCACAGCAATTGACACACAATCAAATGGTTTTTTTACACAAGAGCGAATAGGGCAATACGGAAAATCATTTCTGATTTATAAGTTACGAACCCTACATGTCAAAACAAATAAAACCTCCTTGTGGGGAAGAATGTTACGAAAAACCAAGTTAGACGAACTTCCGCAACTTCTTAATATTTTAAAAGGCGAAATGACGTTAGTAGGACCTCGTCCAGATGTAGCTGGCTATGCCGATAAATTAGAGGGTGCAGACCGTATTATCTTAAACCTAAAACCAGGCATCACCGGTTTAGCTTCCTTAAAATACCGCAACGAAGAACACATCTTAGCGCAACAAACTCACCCACAACACTACAACGATGAGGTCATTTGGCCCGATAAAGTACTCATCAACAAATGGTATGCCCACAACCGCACATTTGTAATGGACTTACAAATCCTTTTTTACACCTTTTTTCCTATTTCTTTTGATGTAGAGACTTTTATGGGTAAAAGGGGAAGGGTTTAGGGTAAAAGGTTAAAGTAATTTGTTCTAATTACCTAATTGGGACCTTCCATAATTCCATAATTCCCTCATTAACTCATTCGCTCATTATCAAATTCCCCCATTGTCATTCTGAGCTTGCGAAGAATCTCCTACGCAGTAGGCCACCCTGTTCACCTGTGAACACCACACCCTTCACCCCACGTCCTTCACCCTTCACCCATTTCAACACCCACTCAAAAAAGGAGATAGTGTATAGATAGTGTATGTAAATCATATTAAATAAATTATTGATAATATAAGACAAATCACAACCACCACACCCATTTATTAACACACACTTAATATTCCCTTGATTTCTTATAATTCTATTTAACTAATTTTGAGGTTGTAAAAGAACCCAAAACTATAAATACAATTTTTATGAAACTCAAATTACTTTTTAATTTAATAACGCCTTTTGCAACAAGCAAGCTTAAAGGCAAATCGTTTAGAAATTTGCTAGTGCTATTTATGATGGTGGTTGGAGTGAATGGGGTGATGGGGCAGGTTTCTTTAACCTCAACAGGTTCCCCAATAACTATAGATTTCTCAACAGCAGTTTCTGGTGTTTGTTCTACAAATGTAGCGAGCACAAGTTCCTCTGCTATGATGGCGAGTACACCAGCGGCAGGACAACTTGACTCAGATGCATGGGCTTTTGTAACAGATGCAGCAACATCAGGTGCAGCAGCTAGTTTCCCAGGATCATTAACAGCTAGTTTCACAACATATACAACTGCTGGTTCTAGCAATACTGGTTGGGGCATTTCAAATATTTCAAGTGATAGGGAATTAGCAATACTTCCTTCAGGATCCAGTGCAACACCAGGGTCAATAACATTATTAATTACTAATAATACTGGAGTAACCTTAAATGAATTGGTTATTTCTTATAATGTCAGAGCATATAATGACCAAGGTAGAAGTAATAAGGTAGAATTTTGGTATTCTGCAACTAATGTGGCAAGTAGTTATACAGAGAATACTGCTGCTGAATTTACTTCTACTGAAACTTTGTCTTCTTCGTTTGAAGGCGTAAGCAGAACAGTTACATTAACAAGCCTTTCAATTGCTAATAATTCAAGTTATTATATCAGGTGGTTTTTTGATGATGTAGCTGGAAGTGGAAGTAGAGATGAATTTCATTTAGATGATATTTCTATTACTGGAAATGTGTCTTCATCTCCAACTGTTATTGCAACGGGTACATTAACACCTTTTATTTCTAGTTCTATAAGTTCTACATCATCAGAACAATCATTCACTGTATCAGGTTCTAATTTAACCAACGACATAGTAATAACTCCACCAACTGGTTATCAAATTTCAACTTCTACTGGTGGTAGCTTTTCTCCAACAAACCCAATTACATTAACACAATCCAGCGGATCTGTTGCAACAACAACTATTTATGCCAGATTTAACCCAACTGCATTGGTTGATCAAGTTGGTGGAAACATTGCCATAACAAGCACTGGAGCAACTACACAAAATGTTGCTGTTAGTGGAGAAGTAACTAATTTATCAGCTGGTGCAATAGCATTCATAGCATTTCAAGGCGCAACACTAGATTTATATAGAATTGTAGCCTTAAACGATATTCCGAACAATACTAGAATTTGGTTTACCGACAAATCTTGGGATGGCGGAACATCATCTTTTTACTCTGGAGAAGGGAATAATGTTTGGACAAATACAACAGGAAGTGCTATTGCTGCAGGAACAGTTATTCAATTTGATGCTTTGGGTGGTGCAACTTTTGGAACAGGAGGCTTAAATTCTGGATTAGGGTCAGCAGGAGAGCAGTTATTTGCATATCAAGGAACATTAACTTCACCAACTTTTGTGGCTGGCTATACATCTGGAACAGTAATTACTACTGGTGCTACCACTTCAACTGCAACATATGTACCTGCAGGTTTAACTAGTGGTACTAATTTTGTTGCCTTGGAAGGTATTACATTTGGTTCTTCTTATGTAACAGCAGCAACACACAATAGAAGTTTAGCAGATATGAGAAGTCATATTCATACTTTTGCTAATTTAACAACAGGGACATCTACTCCCACCGACGGAAATTGGCCTACCTATACCTTCAATATCATTGCCGATGAACCAACAACCCAACCAAGTTTTTCAGCAGCTACTGCTGTTGATAATAACCAAATGGATTTAAACTTTAGCGGTGGAAACGGAACAAGCTATATGGTAGTAATGCGAGAGGCCTCTGCCGTAAGTGCGACTCCAACGGATGCTACAAATTATAGTTTGGTTTCTGGAACAGTTAATTTTGCATTAGCCACTGAATTAAGTGCTGGACAAAAAATAGTTTATAATGGAACAATTTCCACAGGAACTGTTACAGTTACTAATTTATCAGCTGGTACTGATTATCATTATGCTATATATGCCTATAATGGAACAACCACTAAAGCTAATTTTTACTTAACTTCTCCAGGAACAGGAAATCAATTAACTATTGCAGCTCCTTCAAACAATTGGACTGGAGCAAACGGAAACTGGAATACAGCCGGAAACTGGAGTTTAGCCACAGTACCTTCAAGCAGTGACAACATTACAATTTCATCAGGTAGCCCGGTTATGGATGTTGATGTTACTATTCCTGCAGGAAAAAGTTTAACTTTATCAGATTCAGGTAGTTTAATCGTCGCACCAGGTAAAGTGTTAACCATTGCAGGAACTGCTAATTTTGGAGCAAGACCAGTAACCTTTAAATCAGATGCCACAGGAACAGCTATGTTAGGTCCATTAACAACAGGAACCCTTGCGGGTGCAACCAGTGTTACCGTAGAACGTTTCATCCCATCTGGCAAACGCGCATTCAGATTATTAAGCCCTGCGGTAACAACCACTACGTTTATCTCAGGCAACTGGCAACAACAAACGCACATTACGGGTGGCGCTTCAGGCGGCTTTGATGCTACTGAAACCAATAACCCATCTATGTATACCTATGACAACCAAGCGGTACAGGGTGTAAGCGGTTGGACACCAATAGCCAACACCAATGCAACGAATTTAACTGCTGGGGTAGGATATAGAGTTTTAATTAGAGGAGACAAAACGCCTACAAACATCACTTCAGCTTCAGCTGATAATATGAATGCAGCCATTACATTAAGTGCTACAGGAACCTTAAAAACAGGAACTGTTCCCTTAAGTTCAAGCAGTACACCATCAATAAATAATACAACTAACTCAATTACTAATGGTTATAGTTTAGTGGGCAACCCCTATCAAAGTGCTGTAGATTGGCATTTAGTTACTAAAACAGGTATTGAGGAAACTTATTATGCCTGGGCTCCAAATATGGGAACAGGAACTGCGAGAGGTAATTATGTAGCTTATAATGTTTCAACAGGTAATAGTGGTGGAGGCTCAGTAGGTCAATTCATTCAACCTGGTCAAGCGTTTTTCGTAAAGAATACAGGTTCAAGTGCAGGTACATTAACCTTTGAAGAAGCGCACAAAGCGACAACTAGTGCTAATGTATTTAGAACCGCAAATACTCCTACTTTGGCGGTAGCGTTATATGATCCTAACGAATTGGCAATTGGCGGCTATCCTATTGATGCTACAAAAGCTGTTTTTAGCGCAGAGTACACAAACGAATTAGGACTTGGTGATGCTGCAAAATTAGAAGCAGCAGGTGAAAACATCGCTTGGTTTAGAAACAATACTAAACTAGCTATTGATGCAGCGGCACCAGTAACTACTTCAGATGAGTTAGTAATGAAAACCCTACGTTTAGGAGCGAATAAGAACTATACGTTTAAAATTCAAACGACTAATTTTGACACAGCTTTAACGCCATATTTAGTAGATACTTTCTTAAACACACAAACAGCGATTAGTACTTCAGAAGTATATTTAGCAACCTTCAGCACCACAAGTAATACAGCTTCTTATGGTGAAGATCGTTTTAAAATTGTATTTCAAACCAGCGCATTAACTACGGATGATTTTGTAAAAAACATCAAATTATATCCTAACCCAGCAAAAGCAGGAGGTAGTTTCTATATTGATGGCATTACAGAAGCAACAGTTTCAGTATACAATGTTGTAGGGCAAAACATTCCGGTAACGGTAATGAGCCAAGGAAGTGCGATTCAAGTAACACCAAGTGCTAGTTTAAGTAAAGGTGTGTATTTAGTAAGCATTACTACGCAAGGCGTAACCAAACAAATAAAATGGATTGTAGAATAATAATACGAAGCAAAATGAAAAATACAGCAAAAATAATATACAGTATCGCTTTAGTGTTAGTTACTTTCACACTGCAAGCACAAGAACCTTTTCAAGATGACACACAAGACGTTCCGGTAGATGATTATTTACCATTGCTTTTTATAACAGCAATAGGAATAGCATATTGGCTAATTCATAAAAGAAAACTGGTTAAATAAATAACAAAAACCGTCTCAATATGAGGCGGTTTTTTTATTTTATTTGGTAAAAAGGTATAGGGTATACGCTAAAAAAAAATTATTTTAACTTCGTTATTCCAATTTATATAAATCTTCAAATCTCCAAATTGTTAAATTGATTCATCACCCAATACCCATCATTAATGTATGTCGAGTGTATGTCGAGTGTATGCAGAGTGTATGCAGAGTGTATGCTAGAAGTATATAAACAGTATATAAACAGGATATTAAAGGTATAGCAAAACTAATGAAGTGCATAATTAAGTAAGTAACAGAAAATTATTTTATGTAAAAGAAATATGTTCCATTATTTTAAAAAAAACCTCAATAAATTATTTAAATAAAGACATTTTTTTTACATTCGTACCTTATTTATTTATATCATGAAATTAGTATCGAAATCATTTTTTGTTTTTATCTTGTTGAATTCTAGTTTGCTTTTAGCTCAGTTTAATGTAAACAACATGTCTCTTGAGGCAGGTTATGGCTATACAGGGGCAATAGAGCCTTATTATAAGGGTTTTAAATCTAATTTTTCGGGTATGAATCACTTTAATGTGGGAGTTCGTTACATGTTTACTGAGAAAATAGGGGCAAAAGTTTCTTACAAATTTGATCATTTCGTGAATGATCCTGGTGGAAAGTTAGGAATCACTTATAACACAATTTCTGTTTCAGGGGTATATAATATTGGAAAAGAGTTTGGTTTGACTTATTTAACTAGAGATCGTTTTGGTGTCAATGCCCATATAGATGCTGGCGTTGCTTTCGCTTACATGATTGGTAAAAATGAATATGAGCAAGTAAAAGTTGTTGGAATTGGAATTACTCCAATGTACAATATTTCAAATAAAATTGCATTAACCGCTGATTTTACACATAATTTAACATCAGATCAGAATTATGGTTTTGATGGTCAATTAGTAGACCCAATTAATAAAAAACCAGAGTCTGGAAGTTTTTATAACTTTTCTTTCGGAATCATCTTTTATTTAGGCGAAAACAGATACCACTCCGATTGGTATTAAAAGTAAAAAAAACAAATACATTCCGATGACCCTACTAAATACTTATATAATCGAAGATAATATTAAAATCATTCAAAGTTTTGAAGATTTTGGTATGGAAAATCCAACTCTATTTTCGATTTTAGGGAAGGCAAAATCTTTACGAGATGGGTTGAAAGATATCAGCTTAATCAAACCTAATTTAATTATAATTAGCGCAACCAAGGAAAATTACAAAGTTTTTGAAACATTAAGTAATATCGATTTCTTAGAAGCTAAATTTATTTTCATAGGTTCAAACGAAAAAGAAGCATACCAAGCATTTAAATGTAATGCGGTTGACTTTGTGTTAAAACCAATCAATTTTGATGCATTTTCTGAATCATTATCTAAAGTTATGCATCATTTTGAAAGAGATTTGGCTTATTTGCAAGTCTTAAATGGCAGTAATGAGGGGTTGACACATCCGTCAAAAGACTTTTTCATTGTTTCTTCATTAGATAAAATAGAAATAATAAAATTTGTTGAAGTGCTGTATTGTAAAGCGGATGGAAAATACACCGAATTTTTTCTGCAAAATGGGGATAAAGTTTTATCTTCCAAAAACATAGGGGAATACCAAAATATTTTTCCAAAAGCTAGTTTTTTTAGAATTCACAATTCTTGTTTAGTCAACGTGCATCAAATTCTACGAATCAATAAAAAAGATGGTTTGTATTGTGAATTTAAAAACGGCGTAGATCTTCCTGTTGCGAAACGAAAAGAAAAAGAATTTTTGAAATACTTAAGAGTTAATTAGTCTTTTTTTAATACGTTTTTTAGCAGCCAATAGCCGTGCAACACCATAAAAGGCCACACAATTTCTAAATGTACTTTATTGAGCATGTAAACTAAATAAACTGCTAAACAGCCTAAAATTAATTTACCCACTAGTTTTGTTTTTGTTTTTTGCTCCTTAAAAGAATACCAAGCATAAAACAAAAGTAAAGGATTGAATAACAAGATGTTGTAATTCCATAGCAGTTCATCGTGCAACGAATATAATCCAACCAAAGAGAAAAAGAGTCCTAATATTCCAGCCAATGTAAAGTAGATGATTGGAATCCATTTTTTACCAAAAAGAGCCAATAGTAATAACACTCCAATTAAGGAATAGATAGAATTCAACCAATTGAACGGAACCGATGTTGGTCGAGCTTTTAATATTGTTTCATTCGATTTTTCAATTTGCTTACCATTAACTCTAGTTTTTGAAAGTGCTGTTTTAAATTCGTAAGGCAAAAATAAACGAGTTACGGGTTGGTCTACTTTTGTTCCAAAAATAATTTGAATACCTAATTTCATATAAAAATTAGACATATAAGGATATAATAGTTCTCTATACGATTGATTTGAAGTAGTTGCTTTTATGGATTGGTTTCCAAGCGTATTATTTATTTTATCGACAACCATTGTTGTGCAATTTCGGTCAATAAATTTATAGGTGTAAAATCGTTCATTACTGTAAACAGAAGCGTTTAGTTGTTCAAATAATTGCTTTACTTGAATAGGACTTATTGCTAATTCTTGTTCAATAATTTCCCTATTTTCTGCCTGATAATTATAATAAAAATCAATATAACTTTCGTTGGTAATAAAATACTGTAAATCACCTTTAACAAATCGTCCAATGAAATTTGGGGTACTAAAATCAAAAGCACCGTAGTTATATACCACATCTAAACCTAGAGCGACATCTTGAATACGAATAGCCGTATGACCATACATAGCATAAGATTCGGGGCCAGTTCCACACGTTAATATACTAACTTTTGCTTGTTCAGAAAGCGATACAGTTTGTGAAAAAGTTGCTGTTGATAAGAAGAAAATTAGTATGTAGCGTAATTTGTTTTTCATTATTTGATATTAAATTTTATTTATAAGCTGAAACAAGTTCAGCTTGACAATCCATCACCCATCACCCATCATCCATCACCAACCATTCATTATCTAAACAATTCCCAATCTACTTTGAGAGAGAAAATATTAGAATATAGAGCGGCACTTTGGTCGCCTAAATCGGTTAGTGCATAATCAACTTGAATGCCTTTGTATTTAAATCCTAAGCCAATATTGGGTTGGAAACTCACTTTTTTTGAACTGTCAATTTGTGTTATTTGTTGAAAATTACCTACACCACCACGAAGATAAACCAAATCTAAATAACCAAATTCAAGTCCTAAAGCAGGGTCGATACTTACTGTGCTGGTCGAAATAATGTCGTTCGTTTGTGCAAATTGCATGTTCAAATTTGTAGCAGCTAAAAGGTTATAATCATAGCGAATAATCCATTTTTTGGACAAACCCAATTGTGCTTTGGGTAGGGTAATTTCGCTTGTTTCGGGTAATTCCTGATTTTCGCCTGGAATAGCATCTGCTATAGCTTGATATTTTTCTTTGTCTATGGTCCAAGTATTATAAGTAGTGGTAATATCGCGAATCATTAATCCAAATTTCCAATCTTCATCATCGCTTATGTATTGAATACCTAAGTCAAACCCAAATCCCCATGAATTGGCAAAATCACCTATAACTCTTCGAATTACTTTAGCATTTACGCCATAGTTTAACCCATCGATCGGTAAACTCCGAGCATAAGAAACAGTCAAGCCATAATCGGCAGTTGAAAACAATGAGATACGGTTATAATCGATAGTACCTTCGCTATCTATTAATTGAGTCGTGTTTAAAATGTCATCCACCCCAAAACGAATTAATGAAATACCTACGGCACTTTGATCATCAATTGGCATTGCAAAACCAGCATAATCAAATTGTGCAATGTTCGCAAAATAATTGGCATGCATCAAAGAAAATTGTTTATCTTCAATATGTAATAAACCAGCTGGATTCCAATACCCCGAATTTACATCATGTGTATGCGAAACTACCGCATTAGACATTCCTAAGGCAGCAGCATCAACTCCAATATTCATAAATTCATTCGAATATTTACGAACAGTTTGAGAGTAGCTATTACTTATTAAACAAAAGAAAAGAAGGGAAAAGGTCTTTTTCAACGCCAATTTTTTTACAAAGATGAAATAAATTTCTTAATTACTAAACTCTAAATGTATTAACTTATTGTATTACATTTGTTGTAAAATAGTACTATATTATTTTATGATTTGAAAATAGTATATTTGTTAAGATGGAAAATAAAAATCTTTATATAATTGCAGGATGTAATGGTGCTGGAAAAACAACAGCTTCATTTACAATTCTGCCTGAGATTTTAGACTGTAAAGAATTTGTTAATGCAGATGAAATTGCTAAAGGATTATCTCCTTTTCAGCCCGAAAAAGTTGCTGTTGAATCTGGAAGAATAATGATTAGCCGCATCAATGATTTATTAAAAGAGGATATTAGTTTTGCATTTGAAACTACTTTAGCATCTAAAAGTTATAAAAATAAAATAGTTTTAGCAAAAAGTAAAGGTTATACCATTACATTATTATTTTTTTGGTTACAAACGATTGAATTAGCTAAAGATAGAGTAGCAACAAGAGTTTTAGAAGGTGGTCATAATATACCAAATAACGTAATTGAAAGAAGATATATAAATGGAATTAAAAATTTATTTTCAATTTATTTACCAATAGTTGACGATGTAATGATTTTTGATAATTCTCAGATTAAATCCCAACTGATAGCATCAAAATCTAATAATACAGAACTACTAATTCATGATGTTCAAAAATATAATCAATTAAAAAGTTACTATGAGCAAACCTAAAGAAATATCAAAAAAACAAGCTAAAATTTTGGCTGGAATGGACAAGGTGCATGAGAAATTAATTGTTTTTAAAAGACTAATGAACAGTAATTTAGTGGTTATTAAAGACAATAAAGTAGTGCATATTAAACCTGAGTAAGAATCGTTTAAAAGTATTTGTATGCAAATTAAAAAACACATTCCAAATGCAATAACCCTGTTCAACCTTGCCAGTGGTTTATTAGCTATTATTGCAATATTTAAAGGCTATTATGACGAAGCTTTTCTGTTTGTTTGTTTGGGTATTTTCTTTGATTTTTGGGACGGTTTTTTTGCTCGTAAGTTTAAAGTTTCTGGTGAATTAGGATTGCAATTAGATTCATTAGCCGATGTAGTAACAAGCGGAGTAGTTCCGGGATTAATGATATTTAAATTGTTACAAGATATTCAGGAAGACGACACTTCTATATATTATTTGACGGAAGACTTTTATTATATGGGATTTGTGCCTTATTTGGGTTTCATTATTACCTTAGCATCTGCTTATCGATTGGCTAAGTTTAATATCGATACCCGCCAAACCGATTCATTTATTGGTTTGCCAACGCCTGCAAATGCTTTGTTTATTATGAGTATTCCAATGATTCAATTTGCTGGAACACATGAATGGTTAGTTAATACACTTTTTAACCCTTTTGTTTTGTTAGCAATAATTTTGCTTAGCGCTTATATGTTAAATGCTGAAATTCCTTTATTTTCTTTAAAAATTAAAAACTTTAGTTGGGAAAAAAATAAAATGCAAGTGTTATTTTTAACAATAGCTGCTTCTTTGTTATTGATTTTAGGTTTCACAGCCTTGCCAATTATAATTTTACTCTATGTTGTGTTATCAGTTTTAAACAATATGGTTTTGGCTAAAAAATAATGGCGCACCCAGTTAAAAGAAGACGAATTATTAAAAAAAGAAAATCGTGTTTTTTTGGAAAGTGGTTTACGGCTCTTTTTTCTTTGTTTCTAATTCTGATTATTATTCTTGGAATTTATAAATTTAGAGATGGTTTTTTGTATTATCTTGGTTTTAAAACCAACAAATATGCCAATGAATTATATGCCGATGAACGAAAATTAGCCGATATTAGAATCTATGAAGTATTACACAAACACGACAATAAAGCTATAGGATTTGATGTTTCGGAATACCAAGGTGAAATCAATTGGGAACAAACCTATCATATTGAAGAAGCATTTGAATTGTCTTATGTTTTTATTAGAGCCACTGCTGGAGAAAATAGAATAGATTCACGTTTTGAAGAAAATTGGAAAGGTGCAAAAGCACGGCAATTGATTCGTGGTGCATACCATTATTATCGTCCTAATGAAAATTCGTTGGTACAAGCTGACAATTTCATTAAAAATGTTACGCTTCAAAAAGGAGATTTGCCACCTGTTTTAGACATCGAAAAATTACCTAAAACACAGTCAATTGTTCGTTTGAAAGTTGGTTTACGCAATTGGCTATCTGTAGTTGAAAAACACTATGGAGTGAAACCAATTATCTATTCAGGTGAAAGTTATTACAAAGATTTTTTAAAAGAAGAGTTATCGGAATATCCGCTTTGGATTGCCAATTATAATTTTTGGCGCAATGATTTAGAATCAGACTGGCAGTTTTGGCAATTCACCGAAAAAGCAAAAATAGAGGGGATTGATGCAATGGTGGATCTAAATATTTTTAATGGCGATAAAAACGACTTATTAAAAATAGGTTTGAAAAAATAGTATTTATGGTTTTTTAAACCAAAGTAAAACTAAGATAGCACTAAAAAGTATCCCGAAAGCTAGAATTGATTTCCAATTCGCAAAGTTTATTGTCCAGCCCATCCAAGCAATACGTTTAGGCGGAAATAATCGATTGTCTTCTTTGTTGTAATAGAAACTTCCCCATTTCCAATTCTCAGGATCTTTATGCCATTTTTCTAAAGTTTCTTTGCTAGGCTTTTTCATGGATTACTATTCTATATCCACTTTTGGTGCATTGAAGTCAATTTTCGTTTTGCGTAATTCAAAATTCTGACCTAAATAAACTCTACGAACCATTTCGTCTTCTACTAATTCTTCTGGTTTTCCAGCTTTTAAGATTCCTCCTTCAAACATTAAGTAGGTTTTGTCTGTAATGGCTAACGTCTCTTGCACATTGTGGTCGGTAATTAAAATTCCGATGTTTTTATTCTTCAATTGGGCTACAATGCGTTGAATATCTTCTACCGCTACTGGGTCAACTCCTGCAAAGGGTTCGTCTAATAAAATAAATTTGGGATCTGTTGCCAACGCACGTGCAATTTCAGTACGACGACGCTCACCACCTGATAATAAATCGCCACGATTAGTTCGAATATGTTCCAAAGAAAATTCAGCAATTAATTCTTCCATTTTAGCAATTTGTGCTTCTTTGGAAAGTGAAGTCAATTGCAAAACACTTAAAATATTATCTTCAATACTTAGTTTTCTGAAGACAGAAGCTTCTTGCGCCAAATAGCCAATTCCGTTTTGTGCACGTTTGTACATCGGAAAATTGGTAATATTCATATCATCAAGATAAATATTTCCACTGTTTGGCTTCACTAAACCCACAATCATATAGAACGAAGTAGTTTTTCCGGCACCATTAGGCCCCAGTAAACCTACAATTTCTCCCTGATTTACTTCAACGGAAATTCCTTTTACTACGCTTCTTTTCTTATAAGTTTTAACTAAATTTTCTGCTCTTAATTTCATGATTCTAATTTGAAAATTTGAAGATTTGAAAATGAGTCAATGCTCAAAACCAACCTACGATAATATCAATAAACAAATAAAGTAAAAATAATCAATAGAATAAATGAATTAACAAAGAATTACATTTTCAAATTGATTAATTTTCAAATGGACTAATTATTTTCCAGCGCTTCCCAAAACTCATAAGCGCGTCTCAAATGTGGAATTACGATAGTTCCGCCCACTAGAGTAGCAATACCCATAGCTTCCATCATTTCCTCTTTGTTAACACCATTTTTATATGCGGTTTCCAAATGATATTTAATACAATCATCGCAACGCAATACCGCCGAAGCTACTAAACCTAGCAGTTCTTTAGTTTTTACATCTAAAGCGCCTTCCATATAGGCATTGGTATCAACATTGAAAATTCGTTTGATGACTTTATTATTATCGGCTAGTAATTTTTCGTTCATTTTTGAACGATAATCGTTGAATTCTTTTACTAAATCTGACATATTTAGGTGTTTAATTTTTCTTTTTCTTTGTTTTTAAGTACGGCAGCACTGATAAAAATACTTATTTCATACAATACCAATAAAGGGATAGAAACTATAATTTGGCTCACAACATCAGGTGGTGTTACAATAGCAGCAACTATCAATATTAATACAATTGCGTATTTTCTGTATTTTCTTAAGAAACTCGGAGTTACTAATCCTACTTTAGATAAAAAATAAATAATGATTGGCATTTCAAAAATTAATCCGCTTGCAATCACCGATGTTTTTATCATACTAATGTAGGACTGAATGTTGATATCGTTTTTAATTTCTGGACTCACGGTAAAAGTAGCAAAGAAATTAATCGACATAGGTATGATAATGAAGTACCCAAATAAAACCCCTAGGAAAAATAATAAAGAAGCAATAGATACAAATGCTTTGGCATATTTCCGTTCTTTTTCATACAAAGCCGGACTTATGAAGTTCCACAACAACCAAAGCATATAAGGGAAAGCTATAATAAATCCTGCAGTTATGCAAGTCCATATTAATAAGGAAACTTGACCTTCAATAGCAGTGTTTTGAATATTAAAAGGCAATTCGGTAACACAAAATGATTCTGAAAGATCTAACTGGGTAGAAAATTCACAAAAAAGGCGATAGGAAATAAAATTGATATTCTTTGGACCAAAAATAATTTCATTAAATATAAAATCACTAAAAAAGAAAGCAACAGTTGCGCAAATTAAAATGGCAGCTGAGCTTCTCACTAATAACCAACGAAGTTCTTCAAGATGATCTAAAAAAGACATCTCACCCAAATTCTTTTTTGCCATTATACAATTCCTTCTTTTAAAATATCATGTAAATGTAAGATACCTTTATATTCCTTATCATCAATCACTACTAATTGAGTGATGGCATTATTTTCTAAGACATCTAAAGCCTCTGAAACTAATAAAGACGAGCTAATATGTTTCGGATTTTTGGTCATAATATCTCTTGCGGTTAAATCAGAAAAAGTATCACGATTATTCAGCATTCTTCGAATATCCCCATCTGTTATGATACCAATAACTTGATTGTTTTCAATTACAGCAGTTACTCCCAAACGTTTTTCAGAAATTTCCATAATCACTTTTTTAATGGAAGCATCAGGAGTAACCATAGGTCTATGTGTTGTATCTAGCATGTCTCTTACGCGAAGTAATAATTTTTTACCTAAAGCACCACCAGGATGATAGATTGCAAAATCTTCACTTTTAAAGTTTCTTAATTCCATTAAACAAACGGCTAAAGCATCTCCAAGTACTAATTGCGCAGTGGTACTGTTTGTAGGTGCTAAATTGTTCGGACAAGCTTCACTTTCTACATATGCATGTAAAATATAATGCGATTCTTTTCCTAAAAAAGAGTTTTTATCAGCCGTCATGCCAATTAAGATGTTGCCAAACCGCTTTAAAAGAGGCGCCAATACTTTAATTTCGGGACTATTGCCACTTTTTGATATACATATAATAATGTCTTCAGGTTGCACCATTCCTAAATCGCCATGAACTGCCTCTGCAGCATGCATAAACATAGAAGGAGTTCCTGTAGAATTTAAGGTAGCTACTATCTTTTGAGCAATTAAAGCGCTTTTCCCAATACCTGTTACTACCAATCTGCCTTTGGTATTATATATTTCGGTCACACTTTTTGCAAAGTCTTCATCTAAATAATTGACAAGGTTTTCGATGCTTTTACTTTCTGATAAAAGCGTCTTTTTTGCAGTAGCTAAAATGGTTTCAATTGTACTCAAAATAGATATATTAAAAAATTTGTATGTGTTAAAGAAAATCGTATCTTTATGTTTGCAAATTTAGGTAAAATCATATTAATACAGAATGAATCCACACGAAATTGATTTACATAAAGAATTAAAGAAATATTTTGGCTTTAATCAATTCAAAGGTCTTCAAGAACAGGTAGTTAAAAGTATCATTACGGGGAATAATACTTTTGTTATTATGCCTACTGGTGGCGGAAAATCACTTTGTTATCAGTTGCCTGCATTAGTATTAGAAGGGACAGCAATAGTTGTATCTCCGCTTATTGCACTTATGAAAAATCAAGTTGATGCTATTCGAAGTTTAAGTTCAGTGACAGGAATTGCACATGTTTTAAACTCTTCTTTAAATAAAACAGAGGTAAATCAAGTAAAAAAAGATATTACCTCTGGTCTAACTAAATTACTTTATGTAGCTCCGGAATCATTAACCAAGGAGGAATATTTACAGTTTTTAAACGAAGTTAAAATTTCTTTTGTAGCCATTGATGAAGCGCATTGTATTTCAGAATGGGGACATGATTTTAGACCTGAATATAGAAATTTACGAAATATTGTACGTCAATTAGGTGATGTGCCGATGATTGGCTTAACAGCAACGGCTACTCCAAAAGTACAAGAAGATATCTTAAAAAACTTAGACATGCCCGATGCTAATACTTTTAAAGCATCATTCAATAGACCTAATTTATATTACGAAGTACGCACAAAAACAAAAAATATAGAATCAGACATCATTCGATTCATCAAACAACACAAAGGAAAATCGGGAGTTATTTATTGTTTAAGTCGTAAAAAAGTGGAAGAAATTGCACATGTTTTACAAGTAAATGGTATTAGTTCGGTGCCTTATCATGCGGGATTAGATGCTAAGACACGAGCAAGACATCAAGATATGTTTTTGATGGAAGATGTGGAGGTCGTGGTGGCAACTATTGCCTTTGGTATGGGAATTGACAAACCAGACGTTCGTTTTGTTATTCATCATGATATTCCTAAGTCTTTAGAAAGTTATTATCAAGAAACAGGTCGTGCCGGACGAGATGGTGGTGAAGGTCATTGTTTAGCTTACTATTCTTATAAAGACATCGAAAAACTAGAAAAATTCCTTTCGGGAAAACCAGTAGCAGAACAAGAAATTGGATTTGCCTTGTTGCAAGAGGTAGTGGCTTATGCAGAAACTTCTATTTCGCGACGTAAGTTTTTACTTCATTATTTTGGTGAAGAATTTGATGATGTTGATGGCGAAGGTGCTGATATGGATGATAATGTGCGCAATCCAAAAACAAAAGTTGAAGCTCAAAATCAAGTTGTTACTTTATTAAAAGTAGTTCGAGATACAAAACAATTGTTCAAGTCAAAAGAAGTTATATTTGCTTTAGTAGGTAAAATCAATGCGATTATTAAAGCACAAAAAATAGATACCCATTCCTATTTTGCCAGTGGAGTAAAATTTGATGAAAAATATTGGATGGCGTTAATTCGTCAAGTATTAGTAGACGGATTATTATCAAAAGATATCGAAACTTACGGTGTTATAAAATTAACACCTAAGGGAGAAGATTTTATCAAAAATCCATCTTCATTCATGATGTCAGAAGATCATGAATACAATGAAGAGGAAGATGAGGCAATTGTAACGGCTGCAAAATCATCTGGAACAGCTGACGAGGTTTTAATGAGCATGTTGCGCGATTTACGTAAAAAAGTAGCTAAAAAACTTGCAATTCCGCCATTTGTAGTGTTTCAAGACCCTTCGTTAGAAGATATGGCATTGAAATATCCAATATCAATCGACGAACTTAGCAATATGCATGGGGTAGGAGAAGGAAAAGCTAAAAAGTATGGTAAAGAATTTGTTGAATTAATTGCACAATATGTAAGAGATAATGATATTATTCGTCCAGATGACTTGGTTGTAAAATCAACAGGTGCAAATTCTGGCCTGAAATTGTATATCATTCAAAATGTCGATAGAAAATTAGCATTAGACGATATTGCAAAAGCGAAAGGTTTAGATATAGACGGTTTGTTGAAAGAAATGGAACAAATTGTTTATTCGGGAACCAAATTGAATATTCGGTATTGGATTGATGATATTTTAGATGAAGATCAGCAAGAAGAAATTCACGATTATTTTATGGATTCAGAATCGGATAATATTAAAGATGCCTTGAAAGAATTTGATGGCGATTATGATATCGAGGAATTGCGTTTGATGCGCATTAAATTTATCAGCGAAGTGGCAAATTAAAATTAGTCACAAGTTAAATTCTTAAAGTCGAAAGTCATAAAGTAACGTCTGATTTACTTTAGACTAAATAAACTTCTCCTCGATGAGGTTTTAAAACATCTCTAAACTTAATCATATCGTTTTCTTCGACTACCATAAAAGCAATAGCGTGCATTTCGTTGATAACGTCAAATCCTGTTTTTTCTAAAATTATTTTTTCGTTTTCTAAATATTCATTGAGATGAATAATATGGTGTTCTGCCGTTTTTGCAGAAGCCTCTCCTCTAAAATCCCAAATTAATTTTATTTTTCGCATGATGTAAGTTTCTAGAATACAAAGTTACGAAGTCAGCGTTCAAATTACTATTTTTGCAAAATTATATTTCTAATATATCAGAAAATCTGATCATCCGAAAATCAATAATATGCCACGCGAATTTCAATTTCAAGTTTCACCTGAAGTAGCTGCAAATGAAAATTTGTTAGCCCAGCATGTAGCAAAGCTGTTTCAAGTAAGTCCGAAAGAAATTCAAAAAGTAGAAGTTCTTAAGCGTTCGATTGATGCGCGTCAAAAAGCCATTAAAATAAATATTAAATCAACTGTTTTTTTAGTTGGTGAAGAATATACATCACAAAAAATAGAATTACCCGAATATCCAAATGTAGCAAACAAACAAGAAGTAATTGTAATTGGTGCCGGACCTGCGGGTTTATTTGCCGCTTTGCAATTAATCGAATTAGGTTTAAAACCCATTGTTTTAGAACGAGGAAAAGATGTGCGTGGACGTCGTCGCGATTTAAAAGCAATAAATGTAGATGGTATTGTAAATGAAGATTCCAATTATTGTTTTGGCGAAGGCGGCGCAGGAACCTATTCTGATGGAAAATTATATACACGTTCTAAAAAACGTGGTGATGTAGATCGAATTTTAGCACTTTTAGTTGGTTTTGGAGCAACTCCTGAAATTATGGTAGAGGCACATCCGCACATTGGAACCAATAAATTACCGCAGATCATTCAAGACATCAGAGAAAAAATCATCGCTTGTGGCGGACAAGTGTTGTTTGATACTCGAGTAACCGATTTTGTATTGAAAAACAATGAAATGCAAGGTGTTGTTATCCAAAACGGTACTATTATTTCTGCCAATAAAGTAATTTTAGCTACAGGACATTCGGCTCGTGATATTTTCGAATTATTACATAAAAAGAACATTTTAATCGAAGCCAAACCTTTTGCGTTAGGTGTTCGGGCAGAACATCCACAAGAGTTAATTGACCAAATCCAGTATTCGTGCGATTTCAGAGGTGATTATTTACCGCCAGCTCCCTATTCGATTGTAAAACAAGTCAATGGACGCGGGATGTATTCGTTTTGTATGTGTCCGGGTGGGGTAATTGCGCCTTGTGCTACTGCTCCAGGCGAAGTAGTTACAAACGGTTGGTCGCCTTCAAAACGAGATCAAGCCACTGCAAACTCTGGAATTGTAGTAGAATTAAAATTGGAAGATTTTAAACCCTATGAAAAATTTGGACCCTTAGCGGGAATGGAATTTCAAAAAGCCATTGAGCAAAACGCTTGGCATTTGGCGGGTTCAACCCAAAAAGTTCCTGCACAACGCATGGTTGATTTTACACAAAATAAAGTTTCATCAGATATTCCAAAAACATCTTATGTTCCGGGAACTACTTCAGTAGAAATGGGGCAGGTGTTTCCAGGTTTTTTATCGCAAATCATGCGAGAAGGTTTTATGCAATTTGGAAAAGCTATGCGGGGTTACATGACCAATGAAGCCATTTTACATGCGCCAGAAAGCAGAACTTCTTCACCAGTGCGTATTCCAAGAGATAATTTTTCATTGGAACATCTTCAAATCAAAGGTTTGTATCCTTGTGGCGAAGGAGCTGGGTATGCCGGTGGTATTATTTCGGCTGCAATTGATGGTGAAAAATGTGCCTTGAAAATTGCTGAAAGTTTGGTTAAATAAAAAAATCACAGCTTTCACTGTGATTTAGTATATATATTGATCAAAAATTATATTTTTTTAACTCTAACGGCATTCATTCCTTTAGCCCCTTTTTCTAATTCATATGTAACTAAATTTCCTTCTTTTACATCGTCTAAAAGCCCACTAATGTGGACAAAATATTTTTCACCCGTTTCAATTTCTTTGATAAAACCAAAACCTTTAGATTCGTTGAAAAAATCAATAGTTCCTCTACGGTCAACAGGTGCTTCTTCAGCTGCAGTTCTTCTAGAAGTGTTTATTTCAATGCTTTCAACATCAACTATGATTTTTTTAGAAGGATCGGGTGGTGTATTGGTCAAGTGACCGTTTTCATCTACATATACATAGATATCTTCACCAGATAATTTAGGATTTGCTTTTCGGGCCTCCTTTTTTTCTTGCTTTTCTTTCTTCTTCTTTGCTCTAAGTTTCTCTTGTTCCTTTTTATTAAAAGTTTCTTGTGGTCTAGCCATTAAATGTAAATCGTAATTAAAATTAATATTATTTTAAATGTATAAGGATAAAAACACACAAGCGAAAAAAAAGTATAACCTACTTTGAGTCAAAGTTTTGCAAGATGAAATAATTATCTTTATAAGACCACAAAAGTAGTTAAAATAACTGATACTTTATTGGTTTTACATTTTCTTTTTGGTTTTAATTCAAATAATATACTAATATTCAACAGAAGTTAAACTTTTCACAATCGACAAAATCACTAGTATATCGTATCTTTTTTCGTATTTTTGACAAGCTTATACAATACCATGAAAGAAGAACAAGTAATATTGGTTAACGAAAAAGATGAGCCTATTGGGCTGATGAACAAAATGGAAGCGCATGAAAAAGCAGTTTTGCATAGAGCGTTTTCAGTCTTTGTTTTGAATGATAAAAATGAAGTGATGTTGCAACAACGCGCACATCAAAAATATCATTCTCCTTTATTGTGGACTAATACGTGCTGTAGCCATCAAAGAGCAGGTGAAACAAATCTGCAAGCAGGAAAACGACGTTTGTTTGAAGAAATGGGCTTTCAAGTGGAATTAAAAGAATTATTTCATTTTATTTATAAAGCTCCTTTTGATAATGGTTTGACCGAACACGAATTAGATCATGTTATGATTGGCTATTCTAATGAAATTCCGAGTATTAATCCAGACGAAGTGGAAAGTTGGAAATGGATGAAAATTGAAGATATTAAAGAAGATATGATTCAAAATCCAGCGCTTTATACCATTTGGTTTAAAATTATATTTGACGAGTTTTATCACTATCTAGAAGATCATAAATTATAAACCCATTACCTTAAACCTAAATTATGAGAGTAACTGTTTCAAGAAAAGCCCATTTCAATGCTGCCCATCGATTATATCGAAAAGATTGGACTATGGAAAAAAATCAGGAGGTTTTTGGAAAATGCAACAATCCAAACTTTCACGGACATAATTATGATTTAATTGTATCGGTAACTGGGGAAGTAGATCAAGAAACAGGCTATGTTATAGACACTAAAGTATTATCGGATTTGATAAAAGAACATATTGAAGAAGCGTTTGATCACAAAAATTTGAATGAAGATGTTCCCGAATTTTTTGATTTAAATCCTACTGCCGAGCACATTGCGTTCATTATTTGGCATAAACTTCGGGTTTTAATTGATATGAATAAAGAGTTGGAAATTACTTTGTATGAAACGCCTAGAAACTTTGTAATTTATAAAGGAAATTAATAATGTCAATTCAAATAGGTAATCAATTGCCACATTTTTCATCAGTAAAACAAGATGGAACAGATTTCGATAGCCATTCTATACAACATAAACCCGTTGTAATTTATTTTTATCCAAAAGATAACACGCCAGGTTGTACTACACAAGCCTGCAGTTTTAGAGATGCATATCAAGATTTTCAAGATTTGGGAGCTGAGGTTATTGGTGTAAGTGGCGATTCGGTGCGTTCACATCAAGGTTTTCAAAAAAAGTATCAATTGCCATTTATTTTACTTTCGGATGAAAATAGAAAGTTGCGAAAATTATTTGGTGTTCCTACTGCGCTTTTTGGATTAATTCCAGGAAGAGTTACTTATGTTTTTAATTCTAAAGGCATTTGTATTTATATTTTTGATAGTTTAAACGCTAAAAATCATATTGCAAAAGCTTTAATTGCGCTTCAAAATCAGAATTAAATAAGACCTGATTTCGATAGATTTAGCTATAATTTTTGCATCTTTGCATTCATATTCCTTTAATCATGAAGTTTTATCCGATAACATTTTCACCAATTTTAAAAGACCGTATTTGGGGCGGAACCAAATTAAACTCCTATTTAAACAAAAATATTGAGTCACAAACTACAGGTGAAAGTTGGGAAATATCAACAGTTTCTGGCGATATAAGTGTGGTCAATTCGGGTTTTTTAAAAGAAAAAAATATCAACGAAATTATCGCATTGTATCCTGAAGAGATTTTAGGAAAATCGGTAATTGCTAAATTTGGAAAACAGTTTCCTTTATTGTTCAAATTTATTGATGCCAAAGAAGATTTATCTATTCAATTGCATCCAAATGATACGCTTGCAAAAGAACGCCATAATTCTTTTGGTAAAACCGAAATGTGGTATGTCATGCAAGCAGATGCAAAGGCTCGATTGGTTGTTGGGTTTAAGAAAAATTCGAATCAGAAAGAATATTTGGAAAAATTAGAAAACAACGATTTGATTTCTTTATTGAACGAATATCCTGTAAAACAAGGCGATGTTTTTTTCCTTGAAACAGGTACTATTCATGCCATTGGAGCAGGTGTTGTGGTTGCCGAAATTCAACAAACTAGCGATATTACCTATCGTATTTATGATTGGGATAGAGTTGATGCCTATGGAAAAGGAAGAGAATTGCATACCGAATTAGCTTTAGATGCAATTAATTTCAATACTACAGATTCTAAAATGGACTATTTTGAAGTTCCAAATGAATCTTCGCAAGTTGTGAATTGTCCTTATTTTAAGACGAACATCATTGCGTTACAAGATCATTATATTTGGAAAAAGACTAAAGAATCCTTTACGGTTTTTATGTGTACCAATGGCCAATTTGAAGTAATCATCAATGGTGAAATTATCCAATACCAAATGGGTGATACACTTTTAATGCCAGCAATTATTGAGCAATTGACATTAAGAGGAAAAGCTACACTATTAGAAATTTCGATATAATGTATTGAGAACAAAATATATTATGTAATTTTGCATCAAATTTTAAATAAATAAAAAATGGCAAGCGTTAAAAACTTGAAAAAAGAAATCAACTACGTTTTAGGTGATATTGTGAATATCGTTTACGTATGGGAAATGACTACAGTAGGAAAACCAACTGAAGCTTCAGATAAATTAGTTGATGAAATCTACGAAACTTTTGATTCTTTAATGACTAGAGCAAATCAAAAAGATGTAGAAAACAGAAAAGCACATTTTAAACAAATTCGTAATGATTACGAAGCAGCTGCTAATCAATTTGTTGCAAAAATAAACGGATTAAACTAAAAAAAATGCAATAAAAAGTGCTTATTTTTTTTGGAATTTTAAATTTCAGAATTATATTTGCACCGCATTAGAGTTGCCGGTGTAGCTCAGCTGGCTAGAGCAGCTGATTTGTAATCAGCAGGTCGTGGGTTCGAGTCCCTCCATCGGCTCTAAAAAATAAAACCATCAAATTCTGATGGTTTTTTTGTTTTATAACTTGGTTTAAAATTATTTTTTTTCAGCAGCTTTTCTATCTTTAATATATTGAGTAAGCATTTTTCCATATTTTGATTGCGCTACTTTTGGCTTCATACTTTTTTGAATCGTATCTAAATAAGGAATGGTAATATCAGCAATTTCAGAAATAGCTAAATAGGGTGCTATTTCATATTCACCATGAGTCACTGCATAATTTGCCGTAAAGCGATATTTTCTAATTAACAATTTTTGATACGCCGCTTCAATACTATCTGCTGTTTTTGCATTTGGTTTTATATCGTTTTTTAAACGCTTTTCAATAAGGTTTAAGTTTTCTTCGTTAAAACGACTGTTTATTTTATTATAATCAACCATTAAATCTTGGTTTTTAGAACCTGTTATTTTAGCTGAAGCAAAAAATTCTTTAAGTGTTGTCTCAATAGAAATTGTTCCAGGTTCTGCAAAAAAGGGTAAACTATTATCAATTGAATTGGTTTGTCCTCGATCTAAAAACAAATACAGCATTTCAGGACTGTCTAGTTTTATATGGCTTTCAAAATGGGAGTCTCCTTTTATTTGAATACTGTCTAATATTACTAAAGCCGAATCTTGTATTTTTTGGATGTACAACTTGCCTTGTCCAAGACCTTCAATATTTCCGGTTATATGTAGGTTAGCGCCATCAATACTTTCTTTTTTTTCACAAGAAATAAAGGAAATCATTGTTAAAGCGGCAAATATTATTTTTTTCATTTGTGTTTTTTTAATTTATGATGGCAAAGTAAATAAAAAATCCTCAAAATACCTTGTACTTTGAGGATTCAATTTGAATTTTAAGGTTTTAAAAATATTAACCTTTTAACCAAGCTTCTCTAACGGCTTTTTTGCTGTCATCTGTTGCTTGATATCCTTCTTGTTGTTCTTTTGGCATCACAATTTTTCCTGAAATGGTTTGATCTTTTCCGTCACGATTGATTTTCACAGAAATAGTCTCTCCATCTTTCCAGTCCATACTTGCCATAATTAGATCGTAAATATTATCTAAATTATAAGTTTTATCGTTTACTCCAATTATTTTGTCATTGTTCTTAATTCCTAAAGTTGTAAAGAAAACATTCAACTCAATTTCAGGTAAAATCATTATTTCTTTGGTGGTAGGATCAACTGTAATATACGGTTGCGATTGATCTTTTAAAAACGGATTTCCTGCTACTTCCATAGTTGCTTCGGTAACACCCATTTTTCCAAAGAATTGCTCATAAGGAATTGGGGTTTCACCAGCCACATAAGTGTTGAAAAATTCACCAACCGCAGGGTATGTTAATTGTGTAATTTTAGCAAATAATTCTTCATCTTTAAATGCTTTTTTAGTTCCATATTCTGTTGCTAAATCTTGCATTAAGTTTAAAATTCCTTTTTTACCATTGCTGTTTTCGCGAATTAAAATATCTACACACATAGCAATTAACGCTCCCTTTTGGTACACATTTACATATTGATCTTTGTACGGTGCATTTAAAACGTTTTTACTCATTTTAGTAAAACTCATTTTATCATTCATTTGTCTAGATTGCGCAATTTTACCTGCCATTCTTTCAAAAAATGCTTTTTCATCAATTAGCCCTTGGTTTATTTGAAAAAGATTTGCAAAATATTCGGTTACTCCTTCATACATCCATAAATGTTCAGACATTTGAGGATTGTTAAAATCAAAATATTGAATTTCGTTTGAATGAACAGTTAACGGAGTTACAATATGAAAAAACTCATGTGAAACGACATCTTTTAATTGCTCTTGTAGCATTTCTAATCCCATCATTTCTGGCATTACAACTGTTGTTGAAGTTGGGTGTTCTAATGCTCCAAATCCCTTTGCATCTTGTGCTGCCATATCTGATAAATACAGTAAAATAGCATATTTTTTTGTCGAATTGATTGGGCCTAAAAAACGTTTTTGGGCTTTCATCATGTTTTCCATATTAGGCGTAATTTGTTTGGCCGTATATTTTCCTGTTGGTGAATATACACTAATGATGATTTCCATATCGTCTACCATGAACGAGGTAAAATCGGGTTTAGAATACATGATTGGCATTTCAACCAAATTAGCATATTTTGGCATCACAAAAACATCCGAAGTTGAACTAGCATCTGCATCTGTCATTGCAGAAACTCCTAATAAAGTTTCAGGATGAAGTACCGTAAGTTTATAAGGCGTTTCTTCTTTCCCTTTAAAATATCCAACAAAACCGTGTGTGTTTAACATGAAATTCACACCCGCATTAATATTTGTTCCAGCAGGCGAAAATACATCATCGCCTTCTCCAAAATTACCACCGCTTTCAGTATCGTAGGTATCATTTACCAAATAAGTGACTTTAGCAAGTTTTTTAGCATTTGAAATTTGGTAGGTATTTTCATCTGTTTTTGCAATTGGTAAAGCCTTTCCTTTGGCATCAAAAGCTTTAACATTTTCTACATATCGACCATAATCATCTTCAGAATAGGTTCCAGGAACTGTTTTAGGGATGTAAAAAGTTGCTGTTTCGGTAGTAAAAGTTGGAGCAACTAAACTAACCATTACTTTATCATCTACTATATTTACTAAATCAATGGTAACAGCTACTTCGTTTTTTGATGACTTACTTTTTTGTGCAAAAGCACCATTCCAAAGAAAAACCACTAAGGCTAGTGAAAGAAATATTTTTTTCATTTTATACATAATTTTAATCATAAGTAGATAAAATCAATAAATTGTTACAATTAACGTTTCGAAATTTTATTTCTTGTAAATTATTTTCTTGTTATATTTTACTTTTCTGTATAAAATAAAAAACTTCTGCTGAGCAAGAGTTAAATTTTTAATCAAATTTATTTTTAAAGTAATATTTACTGTCTAAATCATCATCTTCTAAATCATTGTATTTGATTGGTTTTGGCTTAGATTTACTCGCGGTAATCTTCTTTTTCCAAAGCTCAAAATTATCTTTCGATAATCGTTTGCGCATAAGTTCTGTAACTTCATTTTCTGTTACACCAAATTCCTCTTTTAATACTTCAAAAGGTTTCTTCTCCTCTTGAGCCATGGCAACAACTCTGTCTAGTGTTTCGTTGTCGAATTCTGAAATTTTCTTCTTTTTCATTTTACTGAACAAAAATTTTTCATCATTTAAAAGTGAAATCGCTCCTTAAAATTTATAGCAATTTCAAAAGATGAATGCTTTTTCTAATTTTTATTGGTTAATACTTCAATATTAATAAAAAAATAAATTCAAAAATGAGTTGGACAATTTTTTTAGGATTTTTCAAAAAACAATTGCTAGACATGATGCTTTTTGAAAAAAAATCATAAAATAGTTCTAAACGTTAAATTTATTCTTTGTTTTTTAGGTTGAGTCTCTTTTGGGATTTGATGTTTATAATGAATTTGACTGCCTTCTTTCATGAGTAATAAACTACCGTGGTTTAAATTCAAGTTTAATTTAATATTTTGTTGTGTGGTATGTTTTAATTGAAATTTTCGTTCTTCGCCAAAGCTAACCGAAGCAATAATTGGATCTCTACCTAATTCTCTTTCATTATCAGCATGCCAACCGTTACTGTCTTTTTCATCGCGATACAAATTTGCTAAAACGGTTGTAAAATGATGTTCGCTAACTTTTTCAATTTCATTTTTGACATGCATTAAAGTAGTATTCCATCGATGAGGTTGCATAGTAATTCCTGAGTAAGAATATGGCTTTCCTTCGTTTCCAAATAAACAAGTGAATCTGGGTTGAAGAATTTTTTTTCCAAAAATTGTAATTTCATCATGTTGCCAAGGTGTCTCGTTCAGTAATTTTTCAAACAAAACATCTGCTTGTTCTGCAGAAAAGAAATTAGGATAAAACTCGAAAACAGCATCGGGTAATGGAAGTATAATTTTTTCTTTTGGAAATAAATCTAGCATAATTGAAATCAAGTTTTGTAGTGCTAATTTACTTCTTTTTTACTGGATTATTGAATTGAATATTCATAATTACGATTGCTATAATAATCAAAAGGATTCCAATCCATTGAATCAATTGAAGTTCTTCATTCAGCAAGAAATACGCCATTAATACTGAAACAGGTAACTCTAAAGAGGAAACGATGCTTCCTAATCCAATTCCCGTCAGCGGAAAACCAGCATTAAGCAACATTGGCGGAATAATCGTTCCAAAAAGCGCTAATACAATTCCCCATTTGGTAAAAATTTCAAAATTAAATTCGGTCGTTTGAGTGTAAAGTCCGAATCCAAAAACAATAATAGCACCTCCTAAAAGCATATATAAACTTCGTTGTGCTGAAGAAATTTCTAAAGCTACTTTATTTGCAGTAAACATAGTGGTTGTAAAGGATGCAGCAGCTAATAAACCCCAAAATAAGCCTAGTGACCAATTGATGGATGTATCATTAAAATCAATTTTCAAGATATTAATTGCAAGTCCGGTTCCAATGATTACCACAATAACTGCGACTGTCTTTTGTAAAGAGGGTGCTTTTTTATCTAAAAACCATTCGAGTAAAACACCCATCCAAACGGTTTGCATGAGCAAAACAATACCAATAGATACTGGAATATATTTTACAGCTAAATAGTAAAAAACACTTGTCATTCCCATAGAAGTTCCGGCGATCATTAAGTGTAAAATATTTTTTGAATTGGCTTTTGTGGCGCTGTTCTTGTTTTTGATTCTTTGAAATAAATTGATAAATAAAACGCCAATTATTCCATAAATGAATTGCGATGAAGTAACTTCTGCTGTGGTAAAACCTTCTATATAGGAAAGTTTTACAAATGTGGCTAACATGCCATAACTTGTTGCGCCCAGGGCTACTAAGACTACACCTTTTATTACCTTATTCTTCTTCATTAATTTAATTTTTTCAAAAACTATCAATTGTGAAAATCAAATATATTCAATACTTTATATTGATAACTATTTAATGTCATTTGTTAAATCTTTTAAATGAACACGAAGTGCAATAACAGAAATGCTAATTTCCCAAAAAGAAATTCCTAACGAAATAAGTAAACTGAGTAAGCTTGCGCCAAAAATATAAATTCCAATGGTTTCTTGTCCAATATAGAGCAAAAGCATGGCAAAAACCGAAAGAAACAAGCACATAACCCCAAAAAGCTGCATATAACGAATGAGCGTTAATCGCAGGTTTAAATTTTTGATTTCCAATAAAATACTCTTGTTATGATTGTCTTCGTAACTCTTTTTTAAACTACGAATTATTTGTGCAATGGTTAAAAATCGATTGGTGTAAGCCAATAAAATTAATGAAGTAGCCGAAAAAAGTAGGGCAGGTGTTTCTATTGAAAGTGTCATGTTAATTTATTTTGTGGTTCAAATTTACAAAATATAAAGTTGGATAATAAAAAAAATCCTGACAGGTTTCAAGCCTATCAGGATTAAATTATATTCTGAATTAAGTTCGAAAAGACTTTTAATTATTTCAACGTTTCAAAACTACGTTTTACAAAAGCCGTTAATTCTTCACCTTTTAATAAGCCTTGCGAAATTTTTGCTAAATCTAGCGCTTGTTTTACTAACAATTCTTGTGCTGATTTATCTTCCGTTTGTAAAATGGTAGTGGCTAAAGTAGAGTTTGAATTTACGACCAAATTATACATATCTGGGAAGTTGCCCATGCCAAACATTCCGCCACCGCCAGAAGCACTCATTTCTTTCATTCTTCGCATAAATTCGGGTTGTGTAATCATAAAAGGTGCAGCTTTGCTGTCCATTGGTTCTAATTGAACGGTATAATTTGCTTTTGGTACAATTGCCTCTAAAACCGATTTTAAGTTCGTTTGTTCGTCTTCACTTAATTTCGAAATTTGAACTTCCTCTTTTTCAATTAATTTATCAATATGATCGGCATCAACTCGAGCAAAAGTTAGGTTTTCATTATCAGCTTCTAATTTTTGAATTAAATGCGAAACAATTGGCGAATCTAGCAATAAGACTTGATACCCTTTTGCCTTTGCAATGTCGATATAACTGTGTTGCGTTTCCTTATTTGATGCATATAAAACAACAAGTTTTCCGTTTTTATCGGTTTGATTAGGTGCAAGTGTTTCTTTTAGTTCGGCCAAAGTGTAGTATTTTTCTTCAGTTGTTGGATACACTACAAAATCACCTGCTTTTTCATAAAATTTTGGTTCGGAAAGCATTCCATATTCCAATACAATTTTAATATCGTTCCATTTTTGTTCAAAATCTTCCCGATTTTCATTGAATAACGATTTTAATTTATCGGCAACTTTTCGAGTAATGTAATTTGAAATTTTCTTCACATTTCCATCGGCTTGCAAATAAGAACGCGATACATTCAACGGAATATCTGGCGAATCAATTACCCCTTTTAGCATGCCTAAAAATTCGGGTACAATTCCTTCTACATTGTCGGTTACATACACCTGATTTTGATACAATTGAATTTTATCTTTTTGCAATTGTAAATCGGACGACATTTTAGGAAAATATAAAATTCCGGTCAAGTTAAACGGATAATCTACGTTCAAATGAATATTAAAAAGTGGTTCTTCAAATTGCATTGGATACAATTCGTGATAGAATTTTTTATATTCTTCATCGGTTAAATCCACTGGTTGTTTTGTCCATGCAGGATTTGGATTATTGATGATGTTGTCAACTTCTTGATATTCTGTTTTGTAATCTTCAGGAGCGTCTTCTGGTTTTGGAAGTGCTTCTTGTTTCGTTCCAAATTTAATTGGAATGGGCATGAATTTATTGTACTTCGTCAACAATTCACGAATTTTATATTCTTCTAAAAATTCTAATGAATCTTCTGCAATGTGCAAAATTACTTCCGAACCTCTATCTGTTTTATCGTGAGGAACTAATGAAAATTCTGGACTTCCATCACACGTCCAGTGCGCTGCTGGTTCATCTTTGTATGATTTTGTGATGATTTCTACTTTTGAGGCTACCATAAAAGCAGAGTAGAATCCTAGTCCAAAATGACCAATTACTCCAGAATCTATGGCAGAATCTTTATATTTCTCTAAAAATTCTTCCGCACCTGAAAAAGCAATTTGATTGATATATTTTTCTACTTCATCAGCGGTCATTCCTAATCCTTGATCAATAATGTGTAATTTTTCACCTTCTTTATCGATTTTAATTTCAATAATTGGATTACCAAACTCTACTTTAGCTTCACCAATACTAGTTAAATGTTTTAATTTTAAAGTAGCGTCGGTTGCATTTGATACTAATTCACGAAGAAAAATTTCGTGGTCGCTATACAAGAATTTTTTGATTAAGGGAAAGATGTTTTCTACAGAAACGTTAATTTTTCCTGATGCCATTTTTTAAAATTTTAGTTAAACAATTTGATGATATATTTACTTCAAAAGGAATACCAATTTTCATTTGGTGACAAATTGACATAATTTTTAATTATATCTTTGTAAAAAAAATTAAATGCTTAAAGCAGAAAATATATCTTTCTCCTATTTAAACGAAACAAATATTAAGAATATTTCTTTTTCTGTTTTAAAAGGTTCAAATTTTGCTGTTATTGGCGAAAGTGGTTGTGGAAAAAGTACGCTGTTAAAAGTATTATATGGTTTGCATGATTTAAAAGGCGGACATATTTTTTGGGATTCCATTGAAGTTCTAGGTCCAAAATATCATTTGATTCCAGGTATGCCTTTCATGAAATATTTAGCTCAGGATTTTGACTTAATGCCATTTATTTCAGTTGCCGAAAACGTAGGAAAGTATTTGTCTAATTTTTTTCCGGAAGAGAAACAAGCCAGAATTGCAGAATTGCTTGAAATTGTTGAAATGACGAATTATGCGAACACCAAAGCAAAGTTTTTGAGTGGCGGACAAATGCAGCGCGTTGCTTTGGCAAAAGTTTTAGCACTTGAACCAGAAGTTTTATTGTTAGATGAACCCTTTAGTCATATTGATAATTTTAGAAAAAATAGTCTTCGAAGAAAATTGTTTGCTTATTTGAAACAAAAAAACATAACGTGTATTGTTGCAACTCATGACAGTACCGATGTGTTATCCTTTGCAGATGAAGCTTTAATTTTAAAAGACGGAGAAACAATCGCCATTGGTAAACCAAAAGAAATTTATAATCAGTTAAATGACAAATATATTTCATCCCTTTTTGGCGATGTGAATGAATTTGTTTTTAAAGGAAAACAATTTTTGGTTTATCCACATCAGTTGAAAATTACTAACAATTCAGATCTAGTCGTCGAGGTGCTGTTTTCTTATTTTAGAGGAAATCAATACCTTATAGAAGCTAAATTTGAAAACCAAACTCTTTTTTTTGAAAGTGAAAAGGAATTGGAAACAGGAAGTAAGGTTTTTTTAACAATAACTAACGAGAATTAAATAATCCCAATTTAATTATTTCGTATTTTTATACCCTAAAATTTAATTCGATAAAGCTATGTACCACTCAAAAATAACAGGATTAGGATATTATGTTCCCGAAAATATAGTTACTAATGATGACCTTTCAAAAATTATAGAAACCACTGACGAATGGATTCAAGAGCGAACAGGCATTCAAGAGCGTCGTCATGTGATAAGAGGTGAAGATACTACCACTTCAATGGGAGTCAAAGCAGCTAAAATTGCAATTGAGCGTTCGGGTGTAGCTAAGGAAGATATTGATTTTGTCATTTTTGCAACCTTAAGTCCTGATTATTATTTTCCTGGGCCAGGAGTTTTAGTACAACGTGATTTAGGTTTAAGAACAGTTGGTGCATTAGACGTTCGTAATCAATGTTCGGGATTTGTGTATGCGATTTCAATTGCAGATCAATACATCAAAACCGGAATGTATAAAAATATCTTAGTTATTGGTTCCGAAGTACATTCTACAGGATTGGATATGACTACTCGAGGAAGAGGTGTTTCGGTAATTTTTGGTGATGGAGCAGGAGCAGCGGTACTTTCAAGAGAAGAAGATTTGGCCAAAGGAATTTTATCAACTCACTTGCATTCTGAAGGGCAACATGCCGAAGAGTTGGCTTTAATTGCACCAGGTATGGGAAAACGTTGGGTTACCGATATCATTGCTGATAACGATCCAAATGACGAAAGTTATTTTCCTTATATGAACGGACAATTCGTCTTTAAAAATGCAGTAGTTCGTTTTAGTGAAGTTATTAATGAAGGTTTACAAGCGAATGATTTGCAGGTTTCCGATATAAATCTTTTGGTGCCACATCAGGCTAATTTGAGAATTTCTCAATTCATCCAACAGAAATTTCGTTTAACCGATGATCAGGTTTTCAATAATATTCAAAAATATGGAAATACCACTGCAGCTTCCATTCCAATTGCTTTAACTGAAGCTTGGGAACAAGGAAAAATTAAATCGGGTGATTTAGTGGTTTTGGCTGCTTTTGGCTCAGGGTTTACTTGGGGAAGTGTAATTATTAGATGGTAAAATTAGAGAATAGAATTAAGAAAATAGAATAAAGAAATAATAAACAGAATATAGATAAAAGCATTCAAATTTTTTTTGACTGCTTTTTTTGATTTTTATCCAAAAAACTAAGCACTATTTACCAATCGCTAATTACTATTTATTATCTTTGCGCGTTCTTAAAAACAGGTAAAAATGACATTACATCACACATTAACTTTGCACATCCAAAAAGCGGTTCAGGAATTATTCGATTTAGCGATCGAAAAAATTGAATTTCAGGCTACTAGGAAAGATTTTGAAGGTGATATAACTATGGTCGTTTTTCCATTGGTAAAAGCATTAAAAGGTAATCCAGTTGAAATAGGAACTCAAATAGGAAATTACTTAGTTTCTCATGCAAATGAGGTGTCAAAATTTAATGTAGTTGGAGGGTTTTTAAACATCGTGATTTCGGATGCTTTTTATGTAGCATTTTTCAATGCAATTAAAAACGACGAAATGTTTGGATTTGTAGCGCCAAAAGAAGGAGATAAGGCGGTTATGGTTGAATATTCTTCACCAAATACCAACAAACCATTGCATTTAGGACATATTCGTAATAATTTATTAGGTTATTCAGTTGCCGAAATTATTAAAGCTTCTGGAAAGAAAGTTTATAAAACACAAATCGTCAACGATAGAGGAATTCACATTTGTAAATCGATGTTGGCTTGGCAAAAATTCGGAAACGGACAAACGCCAGAATCAACAGGATTGAAAGGTGATAAATTGGTTGGGAATTTCTACGTAGAATTTGACAAACAATACAAAAAAGAAATTTCAGAATTAATCGCTCAAGGTAAAACCGAAGACGAAGCAAAAAAAGTAGCACCATCAATTTTAGAAGCACAACAAATGCTTTTGGATTGGGAAAATGGAAAGCCAGAAGTTATTGCACTTTGGAAAACCATGAACCAATGGGTGTATGATGGTTTTGAACAAACATACAAAAACCTTAGGGTAAATTTTGATAGCTATTATTACGAATCAAACACGTATTTACTTGGAAAAGAAGTAGTACAGTTTGGTTTAGAAAAAGGCATTTTTGAGAAAGATCCAGATGGTTCGGTTTGGATTGATTTAACTGCGGATGGATTAGATCGAAAAATCGTACTTCGTTCAGACGGAACAGCGGTTTACATGACGCAAGATATTGGAACTGCAATCCAACGTGTGAAAGATTTTCCAGATGTGGGCGGAATGGTGTATACCGTTGGAAACGAACAAGATTATCATTTCAAAGTGTTATTCTTAATCTTGAAAAAGTTAGGATTTGATTGGGCAGATAGTTTGTATCATTTATCATATGGAATGGTAGAATTACCTTCAGGAAAAATGAAATCGCGTGAAGGAACGGTTGTAGATGCTGATGATTTAATGGCAGAAATGACTACGACTGCACAAACTATTTCAGAAGATTTAGGAAAACTGGATGGCTATTCAGAAAATGAAAAAGCGGTTTTGTTCAACACAATTGGTTTAGGAGCATTAAAATATTACATGTTGAAGGTAGATCCGAAAAAGCAAATGATGTTCAACCCAGAAGAATCAGTTGATTTCGCCGGAAATACGGGTCCGTTTATACAATATACGTATGCCCGAATTCAATCTATTTTGCGAAAAGCAGATTTTGATACTTCAATTTCAATTTTGGGATTAGAGCTACATGAAAAAGAAAAAGAATTGATCAAACAAGTACAACTATTTCCTGAAGTTATTCAAAACGCTGCTGATAGTCATAGTCCAGCGTTGATTGCTAATTATACGTATGATTTGGTTAAGGAGTTCAACTCGTTCTATCAGCAAGTTTCTATTTTAGGCGAAGAAAATCACGATAAAAAAGTGTTTAGAGTACAGTTGTCAAAATCAGTAGGAAATACCATTAAAAACGCTTTCCAGTTGTTAGGAATTGAAGTTCCTGAACGAATGTAAATTGAGTAGGGAATTTGTAGTTTGGAATTTAAAAAATTGGAATTTTATTAAATGAACACATCAAAATATTTTATTCAGGCATTATTGGTAGTGGTTTTCTCAACCCTATCTTTTATTGTTTTTAAAGAATTTTTACCCAAGAAAATTTTTCCAGAAAGCACGGTCAACTCAAAAAATGTAGTAGTTGATAGTTTGTTGCTTGAAGCTATTGCCGAAGAGGGTGCTCTAAAAGAAAAAGACACGTTGTCAAATAAAATCATAGATTTTAAAGTAGTAAACGGAATAAAATTTCCTGATGAAACATTTGAAGAATATCAAGGAAACCAATATTTGGTTACTTTTTTCGAAAAATTGTATCAATTAGAAACCAAAAATCAAGGAAACGTTCGCATAGCCTATTTTGGAGATTCGATGACCGATGGTGACTTAATTGTGAAAGATTTTAGAACGTATTTACAAGAGCGATTTGGCGGAAAAGGCGTTGGTTTTGTTAATATTACTTCTGAATCTGCCAGTTCAAGAAGCTCAATTACACACGAGTTTTCGGGAAATTGGAAAACACAATCTTATTTAAAAGTAAAACGACCTTCAAGAGCTTTTGGTGTAAACGGTCATGTATTTTTTGCTAATGATACGTCAAATATAGCTTGGGTAAAATTCAAAGCAACAAAAACTAAGTTTGCTACAGAGTTGCCCAAACCTACATTATTCTATGGTAGCTCTTCAAATAAAACCGGAAAAGTGTTTTGTACTGCTGGTGATACCATTGGCAAAAAGTTATATCCTAATTCACTTTTGAACACCTTGACATTGTCTGAAGGTTCGCTCAAAAATTTAAAAGTTAATTTTTCAAAAGCCGATTCTATTCCTTTTTACGGTGTTAATTTTGATGACGGAAAAGGGGTTCATGTTGATAATTTTTCGAATAGAGGAAATTCGGGATTGCCGCTAGGAACTTTTGATGCCGCTACAATGAAAGCGTTTCATGCAAAATTAGATTATGATTTAATCGTCTTACAATATGGAGCAAATGTTTTGAATTATGGCACCAAAGACTATACTTGGTATGAAAAACGCATGACTAAAGTGGTTCAACATTTGAAAGAGTGTTTTCCGGGAGTTTCAATTTTAATTATTTCAACGGCCGATAAATCAACAAAATATGATTTAGAAATGAAAACAGATTCGGCTGTTGTTCCTTTGAATACGGCTCAAAAAAGATATGCTATCAAATCAGAATCAAGTTTCGTTAATTTATATACTTTAATGGGAGGTAACGGTTCAATGGTTCAATGGGTAGAAGCAGTTCCAGCAAAAGCAAATAAAGATTATACCCATTTTAATCATCGTGGAGCAAAAGAAGTGGCTAATATTATTTATAGTCAAATTAACCAAGGATACGAAACATATAAAAATTTACGAAAAAAACGTAAACCAATTACGCCCATAAAAAAAGAAGCGGTTATCATCAAAAACGATTCTATACATGAAGAATAGCATAATAGTATTTTTATTTTTATTGACTTCCTTCAGTTTTGCGCAAGAAGTAGATTCTACTTTTGTAGTGATTGACTCAACAATTGTTGATTCGGCTGAGGTTACGTTTGATAAAAATGATATACAAAACACTAGTGCCCTAGTCGCTTTTTATGAACGATTGTATCAATTAGAACAAACAAAACAAGGTAATTTAAATATCGTACATATCGGAGATTCGCACATTCAAGCCGATTTATTTACCGCTCGAATGCGAAACAAAATGCAAGATGCTTTTGGAAATGCAGGTTTTGGGTTTACGTTTCCTTACAGTGTTGCAAAAACCAATAATAGTGCACCCGTTCGATTTACCGCATCGGGTGATTTTCAAAGTGTTCGAAATTTATATGCAGATAACTCAAAACCGGTTGGTTTAAGCGGAATTGCTTTGGAAACCAAATCAAATAATTTTTCAATACAATTAGAAGTTAAAGATCCAAAATATAATTTTACAAGTTTAAAAATTATTACGCCTCAAAACGCTGATTTATTTGATGTTTCAGTTTCCAGTAAAAATACAATCATTGAAACACTAGTGCCTAAGCGAGTAACTCATAAAGTTAAGCCTGGTGAAGTATTAGGCGGAATTGCCGATAAATACAATGTTTCGTTAAAAGCCTTAAAAAAAGCAAATGGGTTAAAAAGCGATATGATTCGGGATGGAAAAACACTAACAATTCCCTCTAAGAAAACGCAACCTAGATTTGTTACTAAGACAACTTTTTTACCAATTGATTTAAATACAAAGTTGTTGTCTCATGACTATTTTTCAGATAAAACATTGGATAAAATCACAATTATTGCCAATCAAAATACCAATGATTATGCCTTGAATGGGTTAATTTTAGAAAATAATTCAGCTGGAATTATATATAGCGGCATTGGGGTTAATGGTGCTAAATGCGCTGATTATAATAAATTTCCGTTGTTTTTCGAGCAATTACCTGCATTGCAACCCGATTTAATTGTTATTTCTTTAGGAACTAATGAAAGTTTTGATAAGCAAACGGCAGATCAATATTTTTCTCAATTAGATCAAATGATTACCTCAATTAAATTCAAAACACCTCTAGCAACTATTTTAGTTACAACACCACCACCATCAGTTTTACATAGAAAGTATACCAATACTTTTATTGTAGATTATGCACAAAAAATAAAATCAAGAGCGCATACCACTGGTTATGCTGTTTGGGATTTATTTGAAGTTTTTGGAGGAAATAAAAATATTTTTAAAAATGCAGCAAAAGGTTTAATGTCTCGAGATAAAGTGCATTATTCCAAAATTGGTTATGAGAAACAAGCCGATTTATTTTTTGAAGCATTTTTACAATCGTATGAATTATATAAATCAACAAAATAGTTGTGATAGCACTTTTTTTAATACAAAATTGGTTTACTGAAACCTTTGGAACTATAACGTTAGATACCGTTAAAAATTGGTTTATTTATAATCCAAAAGAGCCTTTGTTGTTTAATTCGGGCTTGTTTTTAGGTTTATTTATCGTTTTTTATACGATTTATATTTCTCTACAAAATACGTTTTATAAGCGACTGGTTTATGTAATTGCATTTTCATTATTTTTCTATTATAAATCAAGTGGAGTTTACTTTTTATTACTTATTGCTTCTTCTGTAGTCGATTATAATTTAGGTAATTTGGTACACCGAACCACAAATGTTTTTTATAAAAAAGTGTGTTTAGCGTTTAGTGTTATTTTAAACCTTGGCTTTTTAGGCTATTTTAAGTATACTAATTTTGTAATTGATACCTATAATTCGGTTTCAGGAGCTAGTTTTGCGTTTCAAAAAATTATTCTTCCAGTCGGAATTTCATTTTATACGTTTCAATCGATCAGTTACATCATTGAAGTGTATCGCAAGGAGATTGAACCCACAAAACATTACGTTGATTATTTGTTTTTTGTTTCGTTTTTTCCACAGTTGGTAGCAGGTCCTATTGTAAGAGCAAAAGATTTTTTACCTCAAATATATCAGAAATTAAATATTACCAAAGAAGAGGTAAATCGAGCTTTATTGTTAATTATAGGAGGTTTGTTAAAGAAAACTGTAATTTCAGATTACATTTCTATTAATTTTGTAGATCGTGTTTTTGATGCACCTTCTAGTTATACGGCTTTTGAAAATTTGATGGCTTCGTATGGTTATGCTATCCAAATTTATTGCGATTTTTCTGGATATTCAGACATGGCAATTGGGGTTGCGTTATTATTAGGGTTTAAATTACCAACCAACTTCAGAACGCCCTATCAATCAGCTTCGATTACCGAGTTTTGGCGAAGATGGCATATTTCATTGTCTACATGGTTGAAAGATTTCTTGTACATTTCTGTGGGAGGAAATAGAAAAGGGACTTTTGCTGGGTTTTTATTTCCTGCATTGTTCTTTTTTATATTGATTTTATGGAGCATTTCATTTATTGGAACGAGTCATGTTCCATTATATATTTCAGTAGGAAGTGCTGTTGCTTTTGTAATGACTTTTTTGCTTTCAAAAGACAAAGAACGAACGATGTTTACCAATGTAAATCTTTTAACTACTATGTTATTAGGTGGATTGTGGCATGGTGCCAGTTTACGTTTTATAATTTGGGGAGCTCTGCACGGAATTGCCTTAGCGGTACATAAAATTGTATTGGAATATTTTCCAACAAAAGACAATGCAAAAAAGAATCTATTTAGTTTAATTTGGACGGCAATTGCAGTGTTATTGACTTTTCATTTTGTAACATTTTGCTGGATTTTCTTCCGAGCAAAAGATTTTGTAACAGCAATTGAAGTCATTCAAAATATTAGTGAAGTAACCTTTGACTTGGAACAATGGATGGTGATTATATCAGGATATAAAAATGTCTTTTTATTAATGGGTATCGGATTTATTTGGCATTTTCTTCCTGAAAAATTGGTTAACTTAATGCAAAATACGTTCAAAGCGCTTCCGTTACTTCTAAAAGCTGTGGTTTTAGGTTTTGTATTTTGGGTAGTTTATGCTACTGCTTCAGCTGGTCCGCAACCGTTTATTTATTTTCAGTTTTAAGTAACATTTGTTACACTTCCTGTTTCATAAATAAATTAAATTTGTTGAAAATATATTATGAAACAAATTTTATTTACAAATTGGCACGCCATGCGATTCATTCGATTAGCATTTGCCCTATTTCTATTTGTTCAAGCATTTGTAATTCAAGAGTGGTTTTTGGTTGCTTTTGGAGCCTTCTTTTTAATTCAAGCCATTTTTAACACAGGTTGTGGTGCAAATGGATGTCAAATTCCTAAGAAACTTTAAATTTCTAAAGTGATTTGAAAATTAACAAAAAAATAAGAGTAGTATATCTAAAATTATATATATTTGAAAAAGAAAATTAGTAAAAATAAATAATAACAATTTAAAAATTATAAAGATGAAAAAATTAGTTTCAATTATGGCAGTTGCTGCTTTCATGTTTTCAATGACAGTTAACGCTCAAGAACCAAAGCAAAAAGCAAAAAAAGAAACAGCAAAAACTGAAAAATCTTGTTCAACTGCAGAAAAAAAATCTTGTGGTACTGAAGCAAAAACAGGTGGATGTTGTGCATCTAAAAAAACTGCTGAGAAAAAATCAGAATAGTTTTATACTAAAAAAATTTCAAACGCCTCGATTTATCGGGGCGTTTTTGTTAAGAACAAGTTTCATTAATAGATGCTTATTTATTTCAATCATAAATTACCAAGTGGTGCTTGATGAATGTTTTTTTGGAAAGTATTTAAAACAATTAGACTATCTTTTAATAACATTAACTGCTGTTCCAGTTATACTTACTAGTATAGCATAATCACTTGATGTTAATTCAATATCTACATTTATTCCTACAACTGCATTTGCATTTAATTTTTCTGCATTTGATTTGAGTTGTTCAAAAGCTTGGTCTTTGACTACGGAAACACTTTCGCTTATTCCTGCGTAATATTTTTGCATGTTAAAAGTCATTTTCATTTTTTGCATATTGACAGCTGTTCCAGAGACAATACCTTTATATTCTGCAATGCTAAATCCATCAATGGAATTGGTCGTAGTTAAAATCATATGACTAAAATTTTAGTTTGAATTTTTAAATATTAGACTAATATTTTTTTATTTGTTACATGTGAAACTAATTTCTTTTAAAACTATAATGCTTAAAAATTAATTAGTGACTAAGAGCATATAACATTCTGAATTATTTTTTTATAATCCAAATTACTACTTTGCGACTTTCTAACTTTATGTTATCTTTGCATTTCATTACACAAAATCAGAATTATGTTTGATAATTTAAGCGATAAGTTAGATAAAGCCCTTCATCTATTAAAAGGTCATGGTAAAATTACCGATGTAAATGTTGCCGATACTTTAAAAGAAGTACGAAGAGCTTTATTAGATGCCGACGTGAACTTTAAAATTGCAAAAGATTTTACAACCAGAGTAAAAGATAAAGCAATAGGAGAAAACGTATTAACTACTTTACAACCTGGACAATTAATGGTTAAAATCGTTAAAGACGAATTGACCGAATTAATGGGTGGTGATGCTGCTGGAATTAATCTTTCAGGAAATCCATCTGTGATTTTAATGTCGGGGTTGCAAGGTTCGGGTAAAACGACTTTCTCTGGTAAATTAGCAAATTTCTTAAAAACTAAAAAGAATAAAAAACCATTATTAGTAGCTTGTGATATTTATCGTCCTGCGGCAATTAATCAGTTGCATGTAGTAGGAGGTCAAATAGGCGTTGAAGTCTATTCTGAACCAGAGAATAAAAATCCGGTTGAAATAGCACAAAATGCCATCAAGCATGCTAAAGCTAATGGTTTTAATGTTGTAATTGTCGATACTGCGGGTCGTTTAGCAGTTGATGAAGAAATGATGAACGAAATTGCAAACGTTCACAAAGCAATTCAGCCTGAAGAAACCCTATTTGTGGTTGACGCCATGACGGGTCAAGATGCAGTAAATACTGCTAAAGCCTTCAATGATCGATTAAATTTTGACGGAGTTATCTTAACAAAATTAGATGGTGATACAAGAGGTGGAGCTGCTATTTCGATTAAATCGGTAGTAAATAAACCCATTAAATTCATCGGTACTGGTGAAAAAATGGAAGCTATCGATGTGTTCTATCCAAATCGTATGGCGGAAAGAATCTTAGGAATGGGAGACGTTGTTTCCTTAGTAGAAAGAGCTCAAGAACAATATGATGAAGAAGAAGCAAGAAAATTACAAAAGAAAATTGCTAAAAACGAATTTGGTTTTGATGACTTTTTAGCTCAGATACAGCAAATCAAAAAGATGGGTAACATGAAAGATTTGATGGGAATGATTCCTGGTGCTGGCAAAGCGATGAAAGATGTAGAAATTGAAGACGATGCATTCAAACATATTGAGGCAATTATTCATTCCATGACTCCAATCGAACGCAGTAAACCTTCTTTGATTGATGTAAAACGTAAAACGAGAATTGCAAAAGGTTCAGGCAGAAAAATTGAAGAAGTCAACCAATTGATGAAACAGTTTGAGCAAATGAGCAAAATGATGAAAATGATGCAAGGCGGTGGCGGAAAAAATATGATGAAAGCCATGGCTGGAATGAAAGGTGGAATGCCCTCAATGCCTGGAATGAAATAAAGAAGTCGAAAGTCTTAAAACTTTAAAATAATCACAATGCAAATATTAGACGGAAAAAAAATATCGGAAGATATTAAAAATGAAATCGCCGCTGAAGTAGCTCAAATGAAAGCCAAAGGAGAAAAAGTGCCTCATTTAGCCGCAATTATTGTGGGAAATGATGGTGCAAGTTTAACCTATGTAGGAAGCAAAGTGAAATCGTGCGAACGCGTAGGATTTGAATCAACGCTTATTAAATTACCTAGTACTACCACTGAAATTAAACTGCTGAAAAAAATCAAAGAATTGAATGAAAATGATGACATTGACGGATTCATAGTTCAGTTGCCTTTGCCAAAACAAATTGATACACAAAAAATAATTGAAGCCATTGATCCAAGTAAAGATGTAGACGGATTTCATCCAGAAAATTTTGGTAAAATGGCCTTAGATATGTCCACTTTTATTCCAGCTACGCCATTTGGAATTTTAGAATTATTAGAGCGATACAACGTACCAACCGATGGAAAACACACTGTTGTTATTGGAAGAAGCCATATTGTAGGTCGTCCAATGGGAATTTTAATGGGAAGAAAAGGATTTCCAGGAAATTCAACGGTAACAGTAACACACAGTCATTCCAAAAATATTAATCAAATTACCTCACAAGCCGATATTATTATTTCAGCTTTAGGTGTTCCTAATTTCTTGAAAGCAGAAATGGTCAAAGATGATGTAGTAGTTATCGACGTAGGAATTACTCGCGTTGAAGATGAAACTACAGAAAAAGGTTACCGAATTGTAGGTGATGTTGATTTTGAAAATGTTTCTAAAAAAGCATCGTTCATCACGCCAGTTCCTGGAGGAGTTGGTCCAATGACGATTGCAATGTTGTTGAAAAACACATTGTTAGCAAGAGAACAAAGAAAATTATAACTATAAAAAAGACCTGAAAAACAGGTCTTTTTTGTTATTTACTTCTTCTGATAATCCGAAGTAAAAAATAATTCTACCGTTGGGTATTTCTGTTGCGTCATTTGGATCGAAAAATCACTATCGGCTAAGAATACCAATTGACCATATTTATCATGACCTAAGAATTTTTGTTTTACCCGTTTAAATTCGGCAAATTCTAAACTTTTAGGATCTTGTGGTTTTACCCAGCACGCTTTAAACGCAGGGAAGTTTTCATAGGTACATTTTGCACCATATTCATGCTCTAATCGGTATTGAATAACTTCATATTGTAAGGCGCCCACCGTACCAATTACTTTTCTACCATTCATTTCTAAGGTGAATAACTGAGCTACACCTTCGTCCATTAATTGATCCACTCCTTTTTCTAATTGTTTCGCTTTTAATGGGTCGGCATTATTAATATATCTAAAATGTTCGGGAGAAAAACTCGGAATTCCTTGAAAATTCATTTTTTCGCCTTCGGTTAAGGTATCTCCAATTTTAAAATTCCCTGTATCGTGTAATCCTACAATATCTCCTGGATAAGAAATATCTACAATCTCTTTTCTTTCTGCAAAAAAAGCATTCGGACTAGAGAATTTCATATTTTTTCCTTGTCGCACATGCAAATAAGGTTTGTTTTTTTCAAATGTTCCCGATACAATTTTCACGAAAGCTAAACGATCTCTGTGTTTTGGATCCATGTTGGCATGAATTTTAAAAACGAAGCCGCTTAATTTTTCTTCTTCGGGTTTTACTAATCGTGTATCGGATTCTTTTGGTCGTGGAGTTGGAGCTATTTCAATGAAACAATCAAGTAGTTCTCGTACTCCAAAATTATTTAATGCCGATCCAAAAAATACAGGTTGCAACTCACCAGTTAAATATTCATCAATTGAAAAAGCAGGATATACTTCTTCAATTAATTCTAATTCTTCACGCAATCTATTCGCTGGTTTTTCTCCAATTATTTTTTCGAGTTCAGGATTGTTGATATCATTGAAAGCAATGGTTTCTTCAATGTTTTTGCGACTATCTCCTTCAAATAAATTGATGTTTTTCTCCCAAATGTTGTAGATTCCTTTAAAATCATATCCCATTCCTATTGGAAAACTTAACGGAGTTACTCGAAGTTTTAATTTTTGCTCCACTTCGTCCATTAAATCAAAAGCGTCTTTACCTTCACGGTCTAATTTATTGATGAAAACAATCATTGGAATGTTTCTCATTCTACAAACTTCCACTAATTTTTCGGTTTGTTCCTCAACCCCTTTTGCAACGTCAATAACTACAATTACACTATCAACAGCCGTTAAAGTTCTAAAGGTATCTTCGGCAAAATCTTTGTGCCCAGGAGTATCTAAAATATTGATTTTTTTATCTTTGTAAATAAAGGCAAGTACCGATGTGGCTACCGAAATCCCTCTTTGACGCTCAATTTCCATAAAATCGGAAGTAGCTCCTTTTTTAATCTTATTGCTTTTTACAGCACCCGCTTCTTGAATGGCACCACCAAATAATAGTAGTTTTTCTGTCAGTGTAGTTTTTCCAGCATCGGGGTGTGATATAATTCCAAATGTGCGTCTTCTGCCAATTTCTTCGATAAAACTCATGTGTGAAAAATTTTTGCAAAAGTAACTATTTTAAAGAATTTTCTGTTAATACTACCTTATAAATGTTGTGGAATACTTATGAATTGTTATTTTTGTCGATTACAATTGGAAAAGCATCATATTATGAGAATTACACGTTTATTATTTTTTATTTTTATACTTGTTCAAAGTACCGTTTTGGCTCAGACCAAAGAAATTTTATTTTCTGTAGATAATCATCCTTATTATACCGATGAGTTTATAAGAGTTTACAATAAAAATTTAGACTTAGTAAAAGACGATTCTCAAAAAAATCTGGATAATTACTTAGAATTATTCATTGGTTATAAGTTAAAAGTTGAAAAAGCAAATAAAATAGGATTGCAAAATAGTGTTAACTATCAAAACGAATTAAAGTCATATCGCAATCAGCTTTCAAAAAATTATGTAAGCGATTCTAAAGTAACTAATGAATTAGTTCAAGAAGCGTATGACCGAATGAAGCAAGAAATTAGAGCTTCTCATATTTTAGTTTTGGTAGATGAAAGTGCATCGCCAGAAGACACCTTAAAAGCATATCAAAAAATAACTGATATTAGAAAGCGTATTCTTGCCGGAGAAGATTTCTTTACTTTGGCACAACAATTTTCTGAAGATCCTTCGGTAAAAGAAAATAATGGCGATTTAGGTTATTTTTCGTCATTTAGAATGGTTTATCCTTTTGAAAACGCTGCTTTTTCAACAGAATTAGGGCAAACTTCAAAACCTTTTCGCACCCGTTTTGGTTATCACATTGTAAAAGTTGTTGATAAGCGAGCAAATAGAGGTGAAGTTACCGTGGCGCATATTATGATTCTTAAACCTTCAGATCCTGCAATCAAATCTGACGACAAGTCAAAACAAACTATTGAAGATATTTATAAGAAAATTCAGCAAGGCGAATCGTTTGAAAGTTTAGCACAACAATTTTCTGAAGATAAATCGTCAGCTTCAAAAGGAGGAGTGTTGCAACGATTTGGTTCGGGCCAATTAAGTTCAGAAGAATTTGAAAGCGTGGCCTTTTCGCTTCAAAATAATAATGATATTTCGCAACCCTTTCAATCACAGTTTGGATGGCACATTGTAAAATTAATCGATAAGCATTCTATGCAATCTCTTTCAGAAATGAAATCAGATCTAGAAGATAGAGTCAGAAAAGACGAGCGTTCTTTATTAATTACTAATTCATTAGCCAAAAAACTTCGTATAAAATATACCTATTCTAAAGTTCAGAAAACGCTTTCTGATGTTAAAAAAGTGGTGAATGATGATTTTTATAATCAGACATGGGAAATACCTTCAAACTTAAAAGACAATCCATCTGAAATTTTGGTAATCAATAAGTCTAAAAAAGTGTCATCACTTCAGTTTTTAAATTTTATTTATTCCCAACAGAAGTCAAAGTTAAAAATAAAACCAGTTGCTAAATTAATAGATGAATTATTTGAAAAATTTATTGATGAGCAACTTACAGCTTACTACAATGAAAATTTAGAAAATGAATTTCCAGAGTTTAAATATGTTATGGAAGAATATAGAGATGGCTTGTTGTTGTTTGATTTAATGGATAAAGAAATTTGGACCAAAGCAAAAACAGATACTCTTGGTATAAATGCTTTTTTCAAAAATAATACTAAAAACTATCTGTGGAAAAAACGTTATAAAGTTGATATACTTTCTTCAACCGATAAAATAATCATTGAAAAAGCTCAAAATTTCTTAAAAAAAGGAAAAACGGTTGACTACATTAAGGAAAAATTAAACCAAGAAGGAAAAATTAACGTCATGGTTAAATCGGGTCTTTTTGAGGAAGATTATGATATTTTACCAAATTGTAAAAATCTAACAAAAGGGAATTTTTCAATAGTTCAAAAAGAGGCTTATTACTTTATTGTTAATGTACTAGAAATTAAAGAAGCAGGTGAAAAAGAGTTTAATGATTGTAAAGGAAAAGTAATTAGTGATTACCAACAATATTTGGAGAATAACTGGGTAAACGAATTGAAAAAAGAATTTGAGGTTAAGATAAATCAAGAAGTATTTAACAAGGTAAAAGAGCAGTTGCATCAATAAAATGAAAATTTTTACAACAGTAATTGTACTAACTTTTTTTGTTTCTTCGTGTGATTATTTTAGCGCACCAAAAGAACCAAAAGCAATTGCGCGTGTAGGAAAAAGCTACTTGTATCAAGACGATATTATAGATTTAGTACCAAAAGGAACTTCAAAGAGCGACAGTATTGCTATTGTTAAGTCGTTTATTGATCGATGGGCAACGCAAAAACTACTTTTTGAAGCTTCAGAACGAAATTTAAGTAATGATAAAATAGCTGATTTCAATGAATTGATAGAGCAATATAAGGTTGATTTGTATACAAAAGGTTATGTTGAAGAGTTGGTAATCAGACAAGTAGATACATTGGTTACAGAGCAACAAATTGAAAATTATTACACTAAAAATAAACAATATTTTAAAAACGCATCAGAACTTGTCAAGTTGCGCTACATTAATTTAGTTAAAGAAAATCCAAAATTTGCAAAAATTAAAGCAAAGTTTAGTTCCTTTACCAAAAAAGATAGAAAAGAGCTCGAACAATTATCAGTAAAGTTCAAAAGTTATGCATTTAATGATTCTATTTGGGTTGATATTAATCAAGTATATGAAAAGCTTCCCTTTGTAAATATTGAAAATAAAAACAAATTCATTTCAAGCGGAATTAATTTTCAATATCCAGATGAAACAACTATTTGGTTAGTGAAAGTAAATAAAGTATTGCCAAAAGATAGTGCAACTCCGTTAGAGTTTTTAAAGCCAACTATTAAGCAAATTATAATAAATAATAGAAAATTAGAATTAGTTAACACCATAGAAAAAGAGATTACAAATGACGCAATCAATGACAAGAAATATGAAATTTATAAATAAAAAATTCCTTTTAACCCTATTTTTAGTTAGTACTTCACTCTCCTTTGCTCAAAAGAAGGAAAAAATTGACGGAGTAATAGCCGTAATAGGTGATTATATTGTATTAGATTCAGATATTGATTTAGAATATATCCAATTAAAAGCGCAAGGTGTAGATACAAAGAATATTACGCGTTGTGAACTCTTTGGAAAACAATTAGAAGATAAATTATATGCACATCAGGCTATTCAAGATAGTATTGTAGTAACCGATGCTGAAGTAAATAGTTATATGACTGAGCAAATTGATGCCATGATTGAGCAAGTTGGTTCATTAGAAAAAGTGATTAAGTTTTACAAAAAGAAAACCGAAGATGACTTTAGAAGTTACTTTTTTGACATCATCAAATTGAATAAATTAACTTCTCAGATGCAGAAAAAAATTGTAGATGAAGTAACGATTACTCCAGAAGAAGTAAGAAATTTCTTTAAAGGAATTCCAGCAGATGAAATCCCTACTTTTGGTGCAGAAATGGAAGTTGCTCAAATTGTTGTTAAGCCTGTAATTACTGAAGATGAAAAGAAACGTGCTATTGAAAAATTAAAGGAAATTCGTCAAGAGGTTTTGAATGGTTCTAGTTTTTTTAGTAAAGCAGTTTTGTTTTCTGAAGATCCAGGATCAAGTTCAAATGGAGGTTTTTATAAAATGAACAGAAAAACGGCTTTTGTAAAAGAATTTAAAGATGTAGCTTTTAGTTTAGCCGAAGGAGAAATTTCAGAACCTTTTGAAACAGAATTTGGCTACCATATTATCATGGTCGAAAAAATTAAAGGACAAGAAGTAGAATTGCGTCATATTTTAATTTCACCAAAAGTTTCTTCACAAGCTGTTAAAGATGCTAAAGCAAAAATTGAAACCATCAGACAAAAAATAAATAACAAAGAAATTACATTTGCTGATGCAGCAAAAGCGTCATCAGATGAGAAAGAAACCAGAAACAATGGTGGAGTTTTGTTGAATCCAAGAACAATGGAACCTCGTTTTGAATTGACTAAAATGGATCCTGCTTTATATGCACAAGTATCTGAATTGAAAGACGGAGAAGTTACACTTCCTATTTTAGATCAGGAGCGAGGCGGTGGTCAATTTTATAAAATAGTAACCGTAAATAATAGATTTGAAGAACATCAAGCCGATTTTTCAAAAGACTACATTAAAATTAAAGAATTAGCACTTCGCGATAAGCAAATTAAAGAAATTGCGAAATGGACTAAAGATAAAATTAAAGAAACGTACATCAAAATAAACGACGAATATAAGGATTGTGAATTCGCAAATAATTGGATAAAAAAATAATTAGCAAACCCTTTGAATTTTCAGAGGGTTTTTTGTTATTTTACTAGTTCAATAAATACACTCATTTTTCCGAATTCAAAATTCAAAATTTAATATGTCAGACGTAGTAGCCATCCAAGAATTAGTTCAAAGACAAAACGCCTTAAAACAAGAAATTGCAAAAGTAATTGTAGGCCAAGATGAAGTGGTACACCAAATCATTTTGAGTGTTTTTTCAGGCGGACATGCGTTATTAGTAGGAGTTCCTGGCTTAGCAAAAACCTTAATGGTGAACACAATTTCACAAGCATTAGGATTAAACTTTAAACGCATACAATTTACGCCCGATTTAATGCCATCGGATATTTTAGGAAGTGAAATACTTGATGAAACAAGACACTTTAAGTTTATAAAAGGACCTATTTTTTCAAACATTATTTTAGCGGATGAAATTAATAGAACACCGCCAAAAACCCAAGCGGCACTTCTAGAAGCCATGCAAGAACGAGCAGTAACTGTGGCAGGACATCATTATAAATTAGATTTACCTTATTTTGTGCTTGCAACTCAAAATCCAATTGAGCAAGAAGGAACTTATCCGTTACCAGAAGCTCAGTTAGATCGTTTCATGTTTGCAATTAAATTAGATTATCCAAGTTTTCAAGAAGAAGTAGACGTGGTAAAAGCAACAACCTCAAATTTTAAACCAGTAGTAAACGCATTATTTACGGCTCAAGAAATTATTGATTTTCAAGAGGTAATTAGAAAAATCCCAGTTGCTGATAATGTTATTGAATATGCAGTTTCATTAGTAAGCAAAACCCGACCAGATAATATTTTATCAAATGATTTTGTTAAAACCTACATCGATTGGGGTGCAGGGCCAAGGGCTTCTCAAAATTTAATCTTGGCGGCAAAGACAAACGCAGCTATGAATGGTAAATTCTCACCTGATATTGAAGATGTTCAAGCTGTTGCAACAGGAATTTTGCGTCATCGTATTGTAAAAAATTACAAAGCAGATGCCGAAGGAATTTCTGAAGAAGAAATTATTAAAAACTTGTTTTAATTTTATCTTTTGAACAAATATTTGGTTGTTTTTTGATGATTTGTCAATTCTTAAATTTAATTTTATGGATTATTCAAAAAAAAGCCATTTTATTTAATTTTACTGAAATATTATTAGTAAAAAACAATCTTTACAATTAATAATTCTTTTAATCATGTGTTTTATTAAAAAAAAATTTTCAAATCTGATTTAGATTTATTAATTTTGTAGCACCAAAGGATACAAATACAATTAACCTATTTATAAAATACACATAGTATGAATCTTTATAACGAATATATTAAAGAAATTGAAGAGAGAAAAGGTCAAGGTTTGCATCCAAAACCTATTGATAGTGCGGAATTATTAAGCGAAATTATTGAACAAATTAAAGAAACCAACAGTCCAAATAGAAAAGATTGTCTGCATTTTTTTATATATAATACATTGCCAGGAACAACTAGTGCTGCTGGTAAAAAGGCTTATTTCTTAAAAGATATTATTATTGGAAATGAGGTAGTGAATGAAATTACACCTGCTTTTGCATTCGAATTGTTGTCGCACATGAAAGGCGGAACTTCAATTGAAGTTTTACTTGATTTGGCTTTAGGAAATGATGTAGCAATTGCAAAACAAGCTTCGGATGTTCTTAAAACGCAAGTATATCTTTATGATGCAAACACAGCTCGATTGAAAGAAGCATATGTTAATGGTAACTCTGTAGCAAAAGATATTTTAGAAAGTTATGCTCAAGCAGAATTTTTTACAAAATTGCCAGAAATAGCTGAAGAAATTAAAGTAGTTACTTTTATTGCTGGAGAAGGAGATATTTCAACCGATTTATTATCACCAGGAAACCAAGCACATTCACGTTCAGACCGTGAGTTGCACGGTAAATGTATGATTACACCTCATGCTCAAGAAGAAATTAAAGCACTACAAGCTCAACATCCAGATAAAACAATAATGTTAATTGCCGAAAAAGGCACAATGGGTGTTGGATCATCAAGAATGTCAGGAGTGAACAATGTGGCACTTTGGGCAGGTAAACAAGCAAGTCCCTTCATCCCGTTTGTAAATATTGCACCAATTGTTGGGGGTACCAATGGAATTTCGCCAATTTTCCTAACAACTGTAGATGTAACCGGAGGTATTGGAATTGATCTTAAAAACTGGGTTAAGAAATCGGATGCCAATGGTGAGCTTGTTCGCGATGAAAATGGAGAAACGGTATTAGAACAAGTATATTCAGTAGCTACAGGTACAGTTTTAACCATTAATACAAAAACTAAAAAATTATACAATGGCGATCAAGAATTGATTGATATTTCAAGATCTTTCACGCCACAAAAATTAGAGTTTATCAAAGCTGGTGGTTCTTATGCTATTGTTTTTGGTAAAAAAATTCAAACATTTGCTTGTAAAATATTAGGAATAAATATTCCAACGGTTTTTGCACCTTCAAAAGAAGTATCAGTTAAAGGTCAAGGTCTAACGGCTGTTGAGAAAATTTTCAACAGAAACGCTGTTGGAAACACTCCAGGAAAAGTATTGCATGCAGGTTCTGATGTTCGCGTTGAAGTAAATATTGTAGGTTCGCAAGACACCACAGGACTTATGACAGCTCAAGAATTAGAATCTATGGCGGCTAAAGTAATTTCCCCAATTGTAGATGGAGCGTATCAATCAGGGTGTCATACTGCTTCGGTTTGGGATAAAAAAGCACAAGCAAATATTCCTAAATTAATGCAATTTATGAACGATTTTGGTTTGATCACCGCACGTGACCCAAAAGGAGTATATCACCCGATGACAGACGTTATTCATAAAGTATTGAATGATATTACAATTGACGATTGGGCTATTATCATTGGAGGAGATTCACATACAAGAATGTCAAAAGGTGTTGCTTTTGGTGCCGATTCAGGAACCGTTGCAATAGCTTTAGCTACAGGTGAAGTTTCAATGCCAATTCCTGAATCAGTTAAAGTGACGTTCAAAGGAACAATGAAAGAGTATATGGATTTCCGTGATGTGGTTCATGCTACTCAAGCGCAAATGTTACATAAATTTGGAGGCGAAAATGTATTTCAAGGTAGAATTATCGAAGTTCATATTGGTACATTAACGGCTGATCAATCGTTTACATTTACAGATTGGTCTGCTGAAATGAAGGCTAAAGCGTCTATTTGTATTTCAGAAGACGAAACCTTAATTGAATCATTAGAGATTGCCAAAGGACGAATCCAAATAATGATTGATAAAGGAATGGATAACCATACCCAAGTACTTCAAGGGCTAATCAATAAAGCAAATAAGCGAATTGAGGAAATTAAAACAGGTGATAAGCCAGCTTTACGACCAGATGCTAATGCCAAATATTATGCTGAGGTAGAAATAGATTTAGATATTATCAATGAGCCTATGATTGCTGATCCCGATGTAAATAATAAAGATGTTTCTAAGCGATATACACATGATACCATTAGACCTCTTTCTTTCTATGGAGGAACTAAAAAGGTAGATTTAGGATTTATCGGATCTTGTATGGTACATAAAGGCGATATGAAAATATTGGCACAAATGCTTAAAAATATTGAAAAACAAGAAGGTAAAGTGGAATTTAAAGCTCCGTTAGTAGTAGCACCCCCAACTTACAATATTGTTGACGAATTGAAAGCAGAAGGCGACTGGGAAGTATTGCGAAAATATTCAGGTTTTGAATTTGATGATAACGCACCCAAAGGAGCTGCTCGTACAGAGTATGAAAACATGTTGTATTTAGAGCGTCCGGGTTGTAACTTATGTATGGGTAATCAAGAAAAAGCGTCCAAAGGTGATACGGTGATGGCAACATCAACACGTTTATTTCAAGGTAGAGTTGTTGAGGATTCTGCTGAGAAAAAAGGAGAATCATTATTGTCTTCAACACCAGTGGTGGTTCTTTCGACCATATTAGGAAGAACACCATCAATTGAAGAATATAAAAAAGCAGTGGAGGGAATTAACTTAACTAAGTTTGCACCTTCTCATAAATTATTAGTTGGATAACTTCATAATTTTAAAATAAACTTTAAACTCTCACGAAAGTGGGAGTTTTTTTGTTTCATTTCTTTTTTTATCTTTAGCAAAACTATTCAAATAAACTATGGAAAATAGCGAACAAGAATTTAAAAAAGAATTAGGCTTATTAGACGGAACCATGCTAGTTGTGGGTTCAATGATTGGTTCTGGAATTTTTATTGTAAGCGCCGATATTGTTAGACAAGTTGGTTCAGCAGGCTGGCTAATTGCTATATGGTTGCTGACCAGCATCATCACCATTGTCGCTGCCGTGAGTTATGGCGAATTGAGCGCAATGTTTCCAAAAGCGGGAGGTCAATATGTTTATTTAAAAGAGGCCTATAATAAGTTAATTGCTTTTTTATACGGGTGGAGTTTCTTTGCAGTTATTCAAACCGGAACAATTGCAGCAGTAGGAGTTGCCTTTTCAAAATTTGCAGCTTATCTATATGCGCCATTAAGTGATGAAAACATACTTTTTAATTTAGGGTTAGTTGACATCAATGCTGCCCAAATTGTTTCAATTATTACAATTATTTTTCTGACTTATTTAAATAGTAGAGGTGTAAAAGACAGTAAATTGCTTCAAACGGTTTTGACAATAATTAAAATTTTGTCCCTAATCGGATTAATCGTTTTTGGATTTATATATGGCGCTAAAGCCGAAATTTGGAATGCCAATTGGGAAAACGCCTTTGTTTTACAATCATTCGATAAAGAAACAGGTATATGGTCTGCAATGGCAGGAACTGCAATAATTTCAGCTATTTCTGCAGCTATGGTAGGTTCTGTGTTTTCAAGTGATGCTTGGAATGGAGTTACTTTTATTGCAGGCGAAATTAAAAATCCGCAACGAAATGTTGGACTAAGTTTGTTTTTAGGAACTTTTATAGTGTCTTTAATTTATGTATTAGCCAATGTAATGTATTTGGCGGTTGTACCTCTTCAAGATATTGCTTCAGCGCCTTCAGATCGTGTTGCGGTGGTGGCTGCTCAAAATATTTTTGGAACAATTGGAACGACTTTAATTGCTGTGATGATTATGATTTCAACCTTTGCATGTAATAACGGATTAATTATGGCGGGTGCTCGTGTGTACTATACTATGGCTAAAGACGGGTTGTTTTTCAAAAAAGCTGCAAATTTAAATGAGGCCAGTGTACCTTCTTGGGCTCTATGGGCGCAATGTTTTTGGGCTTCTGCTTTGTGTTTAACAGGTAAATATGGTGATTTATTAGATTTTGTTGTAATTATTGTGTTGATTTTCTATATCCTCACCATTTACGGTATTTTCATTTTACGTAAAAAACGCCCTGATGCTGAAAGACCTTATAAAGCATTTGGTTATCCTTTTTTACCATTACTTTATATAGTTATTGCAACCGCTTTAAGTATTGCTTTACTTTTTACTAAATTTGCAACTTGCGGTTGGGGTGTTATAATTATGCTTACCGGAATTCCTATTTATTATATAACTCAGAAGAAATAAAAATAAAAAAAAGCCAGAAATCAATTCTGGCTTTTTATCTACTAATAATAAGTATAACGTCTTACTTTAGCAATATATTTTGCCAAACGAATTACTTGGTGGCTGTAACCATATTCATTATCATACCAAACATAAAGTACGATATTTTTACCATCACCAGAAACAATAGTAGCGTTACTGTCAAAGATGGCTGGTGCTGAGGTACCTACAATATCAGAAGAAACCAATTCGTTATTCAACGAATATTTTATTTGCTCTACTAATTCACCTTCCAATGCATATTTTTTCATGATATTATTTACAGCTGCAATGGTTGTTTTTTTGCCTACTTCAAGATTTAAAACAACTAGCGAACCATTAGGAACTGGAACTCGAATAGCATTAGACGTTAACTTTCCTGCAAGACTAGGTAATGCTTTTGCCACAGCGCTTCCTGCACCAGTTTCGGTAATAACCATATTTAATGCTGCAGCACGACCTCTGCGGTATTTTTTGTGCATATTGTCTACTAAGTTTTGGTCGTTTGTATAGGCATGAATTGTTTCTAAATGTCCTTTAACAACGCCTAAAGTATCTTCTACTGCTTTCAAAATAGGCGTAATCGCATTGGTAGTACATGATGCAGCAGAAAAAATTGAAACTTCATCTGGGTTATAATCGTCATGATTTACTCCATAAACAATATTAGGAACACCTTTTCCTGGTGCTGTCAATAAAACTTTATCAACGCCTTTTGAAGTAAGGTGTCGTTTCAATGCTTCTTCTGTTGTAAAAGCACCAGTATTGTCGATGACTAAGGCTTCCTCAATTCCATAGGATGTGTAATCTATTTCTTCTGGCGAATTTGCCGTGATAATATGAACAGTAGTACCATTAATAAGTAACGCATTGTTTTCTGGATCTGCAATAACAGAACCTTGAAAATCACCGTGAACCGAATCATAACGCAATAATGATGCTCTTTTTTCTAATAAAATGGCGTCATTTTTATCTCGGGTTACAATGGCTCTTAAACGCAATTGTTGTCCTTTCCCAATTTTTGACATCATTTCTCGCGCTAATAAACGTCCAATTCTACCAAATCCATATAAGACCACATCTTTTGGTTTGATTTCATGAAAGTTTTTGGCATTTTTTAACTTGTCAATTACAAAGGCTTTGGCATCATTATATTTGTTATCTTCTAAATGATATTCATAGGTTAATTTTCCAATGTCAATACGAGATGGCGGAAGGTCTAAGTCTACAATGGCATTTGCTAATTCTACCGAATCAAAAACGTTAATAGGTTTACCTACAAATGCAACGGCATATTCATGTAAGTTAATGATTTCACTGACATTTTTGTCAATTAATTGATTGCGAAATAATACGAGTTCAATCGATTTATCAAACCATAAATCACTGATGATTTTAATAAATTCGACACCGGCTTTTCTTCGGTCTGTCTGAAAAGAAATTTCTTTTTCGTATAAAGTTGTGTTGTTCATGAAATTTGGGATTGTATGTTTAAGACTGCAAAAGTATAGATTTCAAACGTTTTCGTAAAATTTTTTTATAAAAAAAACCAGTCTTTTTTTTTGAGACTGGTTTTTATAATCGTGTTGAATTAATAACTACATAATGATGCTATACATTTGTCCGTTTTTTGTGATAATTTGATACTGCGCTTTTTGATTTTCTTTCTTCGCTAAATAACTTGAAACCGTTTCCATGTCTTTTGCTTTTTGTCCATCAATACTTAAAATAATGGCGCCATTTAATAAATTGGCATATTCGGCATATTCGGGGTTGGAGAGTGTTTTAATTTTAACACCTTCTTTAATTCTAAATTTCTTTTTATCAGCAGCATCAATATCTTCAAATTCAATGCCGTTAAATTCATAGTTTAAGAGTTCTTTTTTGGATAACTTAACTGGAATCGTTTTTTCTTTTTCGGCTCTAATGATTTGCACCTGAACTACATCATTAGGTCTTTTAGTGTTAATATAAGCGGATAATTCGGCAAAACTATTGATTTTTTTATCGTCTAATTGCACAATAATATCTCCTTTTTGTAATCCTGCTTTTTCGGCACCTGAATTTTTAGTTACTTTATTGATATAAAATCCTTGCGTTTCTTTTACGCCAATTTCTTTAGCATAATTAGAATTCATTTCGCCGCCTTCAATACCAAGAACACCACGCTGAACGTTTCCAAACTGCATTAGGTCTTCAATTATTTTTCGAGTAACATTCGAAGGAACTGCAAAGGAATATCCTGCATAACTTCCGGTTGGAGATGAAATCATGGTATTTATTCCTATTAACTCACCTCTTGTATTTACTAAGGCGCCACCGCTATTTCCAGGATTTACAGCAGCATCGGTTTGAATGAACGATTGTATGCCGTCATTAGCTAAATTTCTCGCTTTTGCGGAAATAATTCCTGCGGTAACGGTAGAATTTAAGTTATACGGATTTCCTACTGCCAATACCCATTCGCCAACTTTAATTTCGTCTGAATCACCAAAAACAGTAAACGGTAATTTTTCATCGGCATCAATTTTTAATAAGGCAATGTCCATTTTTGAGTCGGTTCCCACTAATTTTGCCTGATACGATTTGTTGTTATTTAAAGTAACTTCTAACTCCGAGGCATCTTGAATAACGTGATTATTGGTTACAATATATCCATCTTCTGTAATAATTACCCCAGATCCTGTTCCTATTTGCGTTTGTTCACGATCACCTCGATAGCCGTAAAAGAAATCCATAACAGGAATTTTTGAAACCGTTTTATTTTTTACGTGAACTACTGTGTGAATCGTGTTTTCTGCTGCAGTGGTAAAATCGATATTTTCTGCACCTAAGCTTACATTTTTAGTATAATTAGGGTTTGCAAGTGTTATTTTGCTTGCGGTATTGGGCTCCAAAAATAATTTGTAAGCACCTAATGTTACACCTCCACTAAGGAGCGATACTAGTAATAAACTTCCAAATTTTCTCATAATTATTCATTTTTTGTTTACCAAATTTAAAAACTTTTTTTATTCAATAAATTACTTTAACTCTCGATTAACATTGTTTAACATCTTATTAATATTTGTACTTTTGTATAAATTAAATGATTGATGCAATTCACTTTTTATAAATACCAAGGAACAGGAAACGATTTTATCATGTTGGATAACCGCCTTTTGACGTTTCCAAAAAAGGATACTCAATTAATTGAGCAATTGTGTGATCGACGTTTTGGAATAGGTGCCGATGGATTGATATTATTAGAGAGTCATACCAATTATGATTTTAAAATGGTGTATTTTAATTCCGATGGAAACGAAAGTTCGATGTGCGGTAATGGTGGAAGATGTTTAGTCGCTTTTGCTAAACAACTTGGTATTATTGAAGCTTCAGCCGAATTTGAAGCAGTTGATGGTTATCATTATGCAGAAATCAGTACAGATGAATTGGTTTCATTGCAAATGAAAGAAGTAGATAATATAAAAGTTCATCAAAATTATTCGTTTTTAAATACGGGTTCACCTCATCATGTTCAAATAGTATCCGATTTAAAAACATTAGATGTAAAATTAGAAGGTTCAAAAATTAGGTATTCTGAATTATATGGTGCCGATGGGAGTAATGTTAATTTTGTGCATCAAATAGACTCTAAAACTTTTTCGGTAAGAACCTATGAAAGAGGCGTTGAAGACGAAACATTATCTTGCGGAACTGGTGCTACGGCTGTTGCAATAGCGATGCATCACGTGGGTAAAACCAAAAGTAATTCAATTGATTTACAAGTAGAAGGTGGAAAGCTCAGTGTTCAATTTAAAGAAAATAATGGAGTTTATTCCGATGTTTTTTTAGTGGGTCCGGCTACTTTTGTTTTTGAAGGAACAATTGATTTAGCTAATTGATCAAAATTAAAATTTTTTTTACCTATCATGATAACTTTAAAAGGAACCAACATATATCTACGAGCACTCGAACCCGAAGATTTGGAGTTTGTATACGCTATTGAAAATAATGAATCGGTGTGGGAAGTAAGTAACACGCAAACGCCTTATAGTCGTTTTTTAATTAACCAATATTTAGAAAATGCACATCAAGATATTTATGAGGCAAAGCAATTGCGATTGGCTATATGTTTAAATGATTCACAAGAAGCGATCGGATTAATTGATTTGTTTGATTTTGATCCAAAAAATAGTAGGGCAGGTGTTGGTTTAGTAATTGCAGATCTTTCAAGTCGAAATAAAGGTATTGGTTCAGAAGCATTAGAGTTGGTTATTAATTATTCGTTTCAACAATTACAATTACATCAATTGTATGCAAATATTGGTAGTGATAACGAAATTAGTTTGCAACTTTTTACTAAATTTGGCTTCCAAAAAATTGGAATAAAAAAAGATTGGATTAAAGTGAATAATCGTTTTAAAGACGAATTGTTTTTCCAATTAATTAAATAACACTTTTAAAATTAGCTCCATTGAATACTAAAAAAATTATTTCAATCATTGCCGTTGCAGGTATTGTAATTGCTTCAATTATAGGAGTATATGTTTATTTAAAAGCATTTACACCTAATACCCAATTTTCTCAAGAAGAAATGTATGTTTACATTCCATCGGAATCAACGTATGATCAAGTGAAAGAAATTGTTGCTCCATTAGTTAAAGATTTTGAAAAATTTGATTTTGTAGCGACTTCCAGAAATTATAGTATCAATGTAAAATCAGGAAAGTTTTTGTTTAAGAGAGACATGACCAGTTTTGACATGGTGAGAAGTTTGCGATTAAATGTTCCGGTAAACGTTGCTTTTAATAATCAAGAAACCATAGATAAGTTAATGATCAGATTATCAACGCAATTAGAACCAGATACGTTGACTTTAAATCAAGCATTTACAAATGATGCATTTTTATTGGAAAATGGTTTAACAAAAGAAACGGCGTTAACTCTTTTTATACCTAATACTTACGAATTTTATTGGGATACTTCAGCAAAAAAAATCGCTGATAAAATGGCTAAAGAGCATAATAAATTTTGGAATGCTGAACGTTTGGCAAAAGCAAAATCGTTAAATATGACCCCAGCCCAAGTATATACATTGGCTTCAATTGTGCACAAAGAAACAGTAAAGGCAGATGAACGTCCAAGAGTTGCAGGTGCTTATTTAAATCGCATTCAACAAGATATGCCTTTGCAAGCTGATCCAACAGTGATTTATTCAATTAAAGAAAAATCAGGTAATTTTGACCAAGTCATAAAACGAGTAGGAGGTAGTAATCTATTCGTAAAGTCTCCATATAATACTTATATTAACAAAGGCTTACCGCCTGGACCTATTGCGATGCCTGATATTTCTGCTATTGATGCAGTATTGAATCCTGAGAAACATAATTTCATTTATTTTTGTGCCGATCCAGACCGACCTGGGTATCATGCTTTTGAAACTACCTATGAAGCGCATATGATTAATGCAAAAAAATATGCAGCATGGGTTAACAAATTAGGTATTAAATTGTAAAATTTACAGTAACTAATTTTTAGAATTAATAGCTCCACAAATGTCTTTTATTTACTTTTAGAAAATATTAACAGTCTGTAAATCAATATTATAATTTTTTTCGTATATTTGTACCAGTAATTTCAGATGGGTGACAGACGCTGAGAAATAACGTTTAATGATAAAAAAAGGGTCATACATTTTAGGATTGACATTCCTAGTATTAGTAGTTTCTTCGGGTTTTATAACAGTTGAAACTGAAAAAATAGAAGGTTTTCATTTAGATGATAACGAAATAATGGTTTACCATGTTCCAAATCAATATGAAAACGATGAAGTGGCCTTAAAAGTGCCACTTATTGGGAAAACTTTCCTCGGTTTTGCCCAGAAAATGGCTTACAAAGAGTCTAGAGGTATGATACACTTAGTTAATCCTTATGGATATATGGGTAAGTATCAGTTCGGAAAAAGTGCACTTCGCACAGTGGGTATCTACGATTTTCAAGAGTTTTTACAGAATAGTAATTGGCAAGACAAAGCATTTAATGCTCTAATTGCTCGTCATAAGTGGATTTTAAGAAAAGAAATTGAAAAATATTCTGGCAGAGTTATTAATGGCGTTGAAATTACAGAATCAGGGTTACTTGCTGCTGCTCATCTTGGTGGTGCGGGTTCTGTCAAAAAATACCTAAGAAGTAATGGACGTAGAGGTTTTAGAGATGGTTTTGGAACTTCATTATCTAGTTACATTAGAAAATTTGCCGGATACGATATTTCGCATATTGAAGCTGATGCAGATGCAAAAGTAAATTTAGAATAAATTATATTTTATGAATAATAAAGATACAAGGTCGATTATGTAAATCGGCCTTTTCTTTTTTCCATTCGTTAATGGTTTTTGTTTTAATATATTCTGTTGGTAAAGTGATATCACAGGCAACACATAAAAGGGTGTTTGGCTGAAGTAACTGCAATAAATCTTCCATTAATTTATTATTTCGATAAGGCGTTTCAATAAACAATTGGGTCTGATTTTTTTCAGAAGACAATCGTTCAAAAGTTTTTAGCGCTTGCTTTTTATCGTCTTTATCTATGGGTAAATAACCATTAAAGGCAAAACTTTGACCATTCATGCCACTTGCCATTAAGGCTAACAAAATCGAGCTAGGTCCTACTAATGGTACAACTTGAATCCCTTTTTCATGAGCTAATTTTACAATAACTGCACCCGGATCAGCTATTCCAGGGCAACCAGATTCACTCATTAATCCTATGTTCTTACCATTGAGCAATGGTTGAATAAATTCATGATGAGCCGAAATTTCGGTGTGTTTATTTAAGGTATTTATTTTTAAATCGGGTTGTTTTTTATCTGGATGAATGCTTTTTATGAATTTACGGGCCGTTTTTTCATTCTCAACGATGTAGTCGTCAATAAAGTCAATTACTCTTTTAATAGTTTGTGGTAAAACATCTTCGGGAACAACAGAAGTTTCTCCAGGATTAGATAACGTTATAGGAATTAAGTAGAGTTTACCGTAGGAAGTAGATTTCATTTTATTGCTTAAGTTTTCTTGCAATCGCATCACAAGATTGGTTTAACAAATGATATACCTGTTCAAAATCTTCTAGTGTTCCATAATAAGGATCAGGAACTTCCTTTGAATTGTCTAAAAGGAGTTGGACTTTTGACCTTGCTGTCTCATTGGGAGCCAAATGTAAAACATCTTTATAATTGGATTGATCCATCACAAAAATTACATCAAAAGTATCAAAGTCGGTTATTGAAAATTTTCGAGCACTTTGTTTACTAATATCTATACCGTGATTTCGTGCTGTTTGAATCGAACGGTTATCGGGTGCTTCTCCAGCGTGCCACCCTCCCGTTCCTGCAGAATCAATATAATAGTCTGCCGTTAATTTTGAGCGCATAATTCCCTCTGCAAGGGGAGAACGACAAATATTTCCCAAGCAAACCATTAAGATTTTTAACGGCATAGATTACAGCGAAAGTTTTTTGTTAATGTCCTCAACAAACTTTTTAAATTGTTTGTCGGTAGCTACTAAATTATCAACAGTTTTGCAAGCATGTAAAACAGTAGCGTGATCGCGATCTCCAATTTGTGATCCAATATTTGCCAAGGAAGCTTTTGTAAATTTCTTAGCAAAAAACATAGCTAGTTGTCTTGCTTGAACCACATGACGTTTTCTAGTTTTTGATTGCAAAGTTTCTAAATCCAACTGGAAATAATCGGAAACTGTTTTTTGAATGTAGTCGATCGAAATTTCGCGTTTTACATTTTTAACAAATTTTTCAACAACTTGTTTTGCTAAATCAATGGTTACTTCTTTTTTGTTGAAAGAAGATTGTGCAATTAATGAAATAATAGCTCCTTCAAGTTCACGTACGTTTGATTTTATGTTTTTAGCAACATATTCAATAATTTCATCAGGTATTTCTACACCATCTCTGAACAAAATATTTTTTAAGATAGAAATACGTGTTTCATAATCGGGTTGGTGTAATTCTGCAGAAAGTCCCCATTTAAAACGAGATAATAAGCGTTGCTCAATATCTTGCATGTCAACAGGTGCTTTATCTGATGTTAAAATAACTTGTTTGCCGTTTTGGTGCAAGTGATTGAAAATATGGAAGAATACATCTTGTGTACCTGATTTACCCGATAAGAATTGAACATCATCAATAATCAACACGTCTATCAATTGATAGAAGTGAATAAAATCGTTACGAGTGTTTTTCTTTACCGAATCAATATATTGTTGTGTAAAAATTTCAGCTGAAATATATAATACTGTTTTTTCAGGATATTTGTCTTTAATTTCAACACCAATAGCATGTGCAAGGTGGGTTTTACCTAATCCAACACCACCAAAAATTAATAGTGGATTGAATGAAGTTCCTCCAGGTTTATTAGCAACAGCCATACCAGCACTTCTAGCTAATCGGTTAGAATCTCCTTCTAGAAAATTATCAAAACTATAATTGGCATTTAATTGCGATTCAATTTTTAAATTACGAATTCCAGGAATAATAAACGGGTTTTTCAATTCCGGATTTTTATTCGCAATAGGCACATCAACTTCTTGTGCTTTTACAGCAGTTCTGTTATAACTTGGTATTTGTTCTGTAAATGGAACTTTATTGCCATAAGTATTCTCCATTCTGATTTTGTACAATAACTTTGCACTTGGACCTAATTCTTTTGTTAGAGCAACTTTTAATAATTTTACATAGTGTTCTTCTAACCATTCATAGAAAAATTTACTAGGTACTTGAATTGACAAAGCGTTATCATTTAACTCAACTGACTGTATTGGCTCAAACCAAGTTTTGAAAGCTTGATCTTGAATGTTGTCTTTTATGAAACACAGACAGTTATTCCATACCGATTGCGCAGTTTTTGTCATAAATTCGATTAATTATGAATTGTTATTCTTATTTTTGTACAGGTTATCTTACAAAAAGAATAGGGATTTTTTGTCAGTTATTTGGGATAGCAAATATGTGAACAATTTTCTTTAAAAAAAATTTTTTTTCTATTGATTTTTAAAAAAAAAAATTGTAAGGAAATTGTTAATAAATTAATAATTATAGTTCAATATGAGAGAATATCAATTTCAAGTTCGTGTACGTTATGCAGAAACCGATCAAATGGGAGTCGTTTATCACGGTAATTATGCCCAATATTTTGAAATGGGACGTGTCGAATGGCTCAGAAATATGGGTGTTTCTTATAAATGGATGGAAGAAAATGGTGTAATGTTGCCCGTTGTGGCATTATCAATGAATTATAAAAAACCAGCGCGATATGATGATTTGTTAACGGTTAAAACAATCTTGAAAAGTCAGACTTCTGTTAAGATTGAATTTGATTACGAAATATACAACGAAAATGGCGAGTTATTAACAACGGGTTATTCAATGTTGGTTTTTGTTGATATAAAAACGGGTCGCCCTATTTTACCGCCAAGCTATGTTTTGGAAAAGATTGCTGCACTATAAATTTAGAGTTTCTTGAGTTGAACTTCATATAAATTTTCAAAAGTGTCCAATAGATTTTGGACATTTTTTTTTCGAGTTCCAATAATTATTTCGCAATCCATTTCCATTTTCTGCGACACTATTGATAGATTTTTCTCTTTAATTATGCGCATTACTTTATTCATGTGTGCATAATTAAATGATAAGGCGAAGTGTTTGTCTATCGTTTTTTCAATGATTTCCGATTCTTCCAATGCCATTTGAGCTGCCGTTTTATAGGCAGAAATTAATCCTCCAACACCCAGTTTTACACCTCCAAAATAGCGAACAACAACAATAAGTACATTTGTTACTTCAAACGACTGAATTTGCCCATAAATAGGCATTCCGGCGCTATTGTTAGGTTCTCCATCATCATTTGCTCGGTAGTGTGTTTTTTCTATTCCAATTTGATAAGCATAGCACCAATGTCTAGCTGAAAAATGTTCTTTCTTTAAGTGTTCAATATGTTTTTTAATTTCTTCTTCTGAAGATACTGGAAATGCATAACCAAAAAATTTACTGTTTTTTTCTTTAAACAATATTTCTTTTGATGCTTCTTTTAAGGTTTTGTAGGTATCGTTTTGTGTAAGGCTCAAATCAAAAACTAAATTTTTTAGAAAATAAATCTACAACATCTTCTTTACCTACTTCTAAATTCCAAACTAATAATCCTAATTGTGCAGCCACATCCGTGTTTTCTTTTTTATCATCAATAAATAAGGTTTTTTTGGGATTTAGGTTGTGATTATTCAAAACATATTTAAATGCGTCTTCTTCGGGTTTGCGCAACCGAATTTCATACGAAAAATATACTTTCTCAAAACAACTATAAAAATCTCGGGCAAAGGTAAGCCCTTCATTATGTTCAAATTTTTCAATATGGGTATGGTCGGTGTTACTCAATAAAAATAATCGGTATTTTGAAGCAATCATTTGAAGAAATTCTAATCGATACAATGGAAAATCTCCCAATATTGAATTCCATGCGCTTCGAATACTTACTAAATCAGAAGAGGGTATATGTTTTTGAAAACCCGACATAAATTCGAGTTCATCAATTTTGCCCAGTTCATAGTGTTTATGAAGTGCGTCTAAATCAGAATGCCAAGCGGTCAATCCTAATTTTCTAAATTCGGAATCAATTTTTTGTTTGTCTAAATTGATAAAGACATCACCAAAGTCGAAAATAATAGCTTCAATCATAATTTCTGAAAATTTTAAGTTGGTCATCCATTATGTCAAAACGGTGGTTTGGAAATCCAGTTAACCTTGGGGCAGTTGTTCCGTTTTGAAATATAATTTGTCCTTTAAAAATTCTTGCCTCATCCCATACATTTGAATCGATAAACGTTTGAAGTGTTTTTGCACCTCCCTCTATAATAACCGATTGAATGTCATGTCTATATAAAAGATTTGCAATAGAATTCGCTAGGCTTTTATCAAAGATAACATTTTCATAGATACAATTTTCAGTAGTTTCAAATTTTTCACTTTCGGTAATGAAAATAGTTTTTTGGGAACGATCTTTTACTTGAAATTTATCGGAAATTTTTCCCGATTTATCCAATACAATACGAACCGGATTATTTCCCGAAAAATCTCTCGCATTTAATTTAGGATTATCGTCTAAAACAGTGGTTGTTCCAACTAAGATTGCTTGCTCATCGGTGCGCCATTTATGAACTAATTGTCTGGAATATTGATTGGTAATCCAAACGGGTTTCGATTTGTCATGCTGAACTGGTTTCGGCATCTCAGGAGCTATAAAACCATCAGCTGTTTCTGCCCATTTCAATATAATATAAGGTCTTTTCTTTTGATGAAAAGTAAAAAATCGCTTGTTGAGTTCATTACATTCGTCTTCTAAAACACCTACGGTGACATTTTTGCCACTATCAATTAGTTTTTTAATGCCGCTTCCAGCCACTTTTGCAAATGGGTCAACGGTTCCAATTACTACATTCGGAATTTCATTCGCAATAATTAAATCGCAACATGGAGGTGTTTTTCCAAAATGACTACAAGGTTCTAAACTCACATAAATTGTAGCTTCTTTTAATAACGATTTGTCTTTTACCGAATTTACCGCATTGACTTCGGCATGAGGTTCGCCCGCTTTTTTGTGCCAACCTTCGCCAATAATTTTCCCTTCATGCACAATAACACTTCCCACTAACGGATTAGGATAAGTAGTTCCTAAACCATTTTTAGCGAGTTCAATACAGCGTTTCATGTAAAATTCGTGCGTCGTCATCGTACAAAAGTAGTATTTTTAAGAGTATAAAATTAAAACATATAAGTCATATAAGTTTGAAAATATTTAAGAAGTTAATTTTTAAGCTTGTATAAGTTTTTTGTCTTCTTTTATGTACTTTTTGAATCTTTCGAAAAGGTACAAAAACTTAAATGACTTACATGTTTAAAAAATCTCAAGTTAATTTATGTAATTTTACCCAACAATAAAATGTTATGTTAATTAGAGAAATCCAACAAAAAGATAATGAATCGATTGCTAAGGTAATTCGCGATATTTTTCACGAATTAAATGCGCCAAAAGTAGGAACGGCTTATGCTGATCCTATTTTAGATACCTTATACGAAGTGTATCAAGAACCACGTTCGGTGTATTATGTTTTGGAACTTGATGGAAAAGTTCTTGGCGGTTGTGGTGTTGCTCCTCTAGAGATGCTGAATCCAATTCAGCAGGACAATACTAAAGTATGTGAATTGCAAAAAATGTACTTTGCTCCCGAAATTAGAGGTACAGGTTTTGCCGAACGAATCATCAATCAATGTTTGGAATTTGCTAATCAACAAGGATTTAAAATCTGCTACTTGGAAACCCTTTCCTTTATGACTGCCGCTCAAAAATTGTACGAGCGAATGGGTTTTGAACATATAGATGGTCCAATGGGAAATACTGGTCATAACAGTTGTGAGGTTTGGATGACTAAAAAATTAAATTAAATGATGCTTTTAAAACAATATAAATCCCATTTTTTCGATGCACTAAAAAATAGTCAAGACGAACAAGAGATTGAGAGTTTCTTTTTTATTTTGACCGAATATTTACACAATTTGAAGCGAGTAGACGTTGCTTTAAATCCGAATTTTGAACTTTCTAATGCAGCAATTGAAAAATGGAACACTATTTTGACCGAATTACAACAAGAAAAACCCATTCAATACATTACAGGCTCAACTTGGTTTTACGGTTTAAAATTTGAAGTCAATGAAAACACTTTAATTCCAAGACCAGAAACGGAAGAATTGGTTGAATGGATTTTGAATTCACCCAACATCCATCATACATCACCCAACAATATTTTGGATATTGGAACGGGAACGGGTTGCATTCCAATTTCGTTAAAAGCGAATGTACCACAAGCAAATGTTTCAGCAATTGATGTTTCCGAAAAAGCATTGGAAGTTGCAAAAAGAAATGCAGTTTTAAATAAGGTTGAAATTAATTTCATTCAAGCCAACATTTTAGAAGTGGAAGATTTATCAAAACTCCCATCATCCATCTCCCATCATCCATCATCCATCTCCCATCATCCATCATCCATCTCCCATCATCCATCATCCTACAATATCATTATTTCCAATCCGCCCTATGTTCGTAATTTGGAAAAACAAGAAATCAAGAAAAATGTTTTGGACTATGAACCGCATTTGGCTTTGTTTGTTGAAGATACAGATGCGTTACTTTTTTATAGAAAAATTGCGCAATTAGCTTTGAAAAATTTGACTCCAAATGGATTATTATTTTTCGAAATCAATCAATATTTAGGAAAAGAAACCGTTGAATTACTAGAAAATTTAGGGTTTAAAAATATCGAATTGAAAAAAGATATTTACGGAAATGATCGAATGGTGAAATGTTTAATTTAACATTAATCATGCAATTTTATTAACGTACTTTGCGAAAAAACTTCGCGTCTTTGCGTTTAAGTTTATTCGTATCGCAACGCTTCCACAGGATCTAATTTAGCCGCTTTCAATGCAGGAACCAAACCTGAAATAATAGTTACAACAATGGTAGTTACAATCGTTGCAATTATTGCCAACCAAGGTGTGCTGAATGAAAATTTCAACAATGAAGCAATTAAATAACCTGTTCCAATTCCTAAGATTAAGCCTAATAATCCACCTAATTGACTGATGACAAACGTTTCGGTTAAGAATTGCCAACCAATGGTAGATCGTTTTGCACCTAATGATTTTCGAACTCCAATTTCTCTCGTACGCTCGCTTACGGAAACCAACATAATATTAGTTAAGGCAATAGTAGATCCAAAAACAGTAAGTAACCCAATTACCCAAGCAATAATACTTAAAAAGGCTACTTGATCAAGCAAAGTATTACGTAAATCATCGCTACGTTCAATTCCGAAGTTATCTTTTTCAACCGGACTTAATTTTCTTACACGGCGCATGGTCATTTTTGAATCATCAACCGCCTCGTTCAATAAAGCTTCGTTATTCACCATGACATCTAAGTCATAATTTATGTTGGGTGCCGAAAAAAGCGAACGTGCCACTTGTGTTGGTATTAAAACGCGTAAATCTTGGCTGTTGC
>Ga0209443_1000044_pt1 | contig 70609 bp, 97 predicted proteins | sample LauGreBMM110DCMD_2_FD_187571 | JGI IMG/M metagenome (GOLD analysis project Ga0209443, IMG submission 187571) | Freshwater lake microbial communities from Lake Michigan, USA - Su13.BD.MM110.DCMD (SPAdes) (version 2) | ecosystem: Environmental > Aquatic > Freshwater > Lake | place: Lake Michigan... | reverse complement strand
ATAATTTTCGGCTTCTCTTTTAAGAATTCTTTCAGGATAAGTTCTACCGTTTCTATTTGGAGTATCGTATTTTTGTAAAACAGCATAAAACTCAAATGGATTTCTATAGTCCATATCTTTAGCTTCTCTCAACATTTTTTCATTACGAGAATCTTTAGGTGATACCCAACCCGCGTCAGCCTCGACTAAGATACCGTGACCTAATTCGCTTGCCTCTAATATTCTTAAATTTTTCATCTAATCTTTTAAGATAAATATACCGTTCTCGATAGTTTATTGGTCATCTGTCTTTTTTGAGGTTGAAAATTCGAAGTATTTGTTTTGTTGAATGTTATTTCTGAATATAGATTTGACTATAGTTTTAATGGAATCTTTGATTTCCACGGACTTAAAATCCATTTCAGAGTTGGTGTATAAATTAATTTCTAAGTTAAAGAAAGATTTTTTACCGTGGGAAATTCCACTCGTTCGTAGGTCTAAATCTACGATACTTTTTTCTTGAAATAATTTTTGGTTTATTGATTCGAATACCGAATGTTTAATTTCTCTACCTAAGTTAGAGACAACTCTATTCCAATTATCGTATTCTTGTTTTGGGGTCACCCATGATTGTATGTTTATGTAGACTGATTTTAGGTTTTTTGAATCGACAGTTCCGTAGACTGATTTAATTGGATTGTATAAATTTAACTTTACACTTTTTCCTTTTTTCATTAATGTTCATGATTATGTATGTTTATTTTCTATAAAAGAATAGAGTATTTATACCTAATAGTCAAAAAATTTTTAAATCATTATGATAATCGTAAACATTAAGAGTGGGGACAATATCGAGATAGCCCTAAAAACATTAAAATCTAAAGTCATTAAGACCAAACAAACTCAAAAGTTAAAAGAGAAAAAACAATATACAAAAAAATCTGTACTCAAAAGAACACAGATTTTAAAAGCTAAGTATATTCAGAAAAAGAAAGACCTATTAGATTGATTCCTCAAGATTTTTTAATCTTAAAAAATTCATTTGGTCAAATTTTTCATCCTTTAATTGGTTGATGGTTTCAGAAATTCTTGTTTTAATATCAGATTCCTTCTCATTTTCTAATATTGTTTGAAGTTTAGTGATAGCACTTTCACGAATAGTCTCAAATTTAGTTTCAAGAGTTTTCGTATCTTCAGACACAATTTGAATAAATTCTTTTTTAGAATTTTCATCTAAAGTATCAAGGTAATTTCTCAAAGTTTGGTTTGCAATATTCACCATAGATTTAATAGGAATATTGATAGATTCTTTAACTGTTTCAGTTTTTAAAGTAATAATTGAAATGATATTTTTCTTAGCATTTATTCTTTCCTTTAAATCTGTTTTTTGAGTGTAAACCAATGTATCGATATCGGCATAACTATTTTTAACTGATTCAGAAATTGTTTTTGGTAATTTAATTGTTGGCAAAATTCTTTGTAATAACGATATCCCTTCTTCTAAAAACTCTTTCGCATCATGTTCATTTAACCCTTGAGGTTTACTCAATTGGTCATATAAAGCATACGCTTTTGACATAGATTTATTACTCAACACGTTGTGTTTGAATTCTCTCAATGTCTTCTTGAAATCCTTTTCATCTTTGTAGGATTCTAGTAGATTGTTCTCAATTAGGGATTTGATGTTACCAAAGGTCATTTTGTTCGTTTTCAAATAAATATTACGTATTTAATAACTTATCCAATTCTTTTGAAATTTCTCCTAAAGATTGTTGTGCCTGACCCAAATTTATCATTTGAGCTCCTTCAATTAGGTTACTTTCAATTAAAATGTTCATGTCTTTTTTCTTAGATTCAGGAGCTAATTCTGGTTCTCCTGTTGGTGGTGGTGGTGGTGCCTCTCCTCCTGCTGGTGGTACTTCAGCTCCTAAGTCGGGTGCTGGTTCAGCTCCCCCTCCAAATGATGGTGGTGCTCCTAACTCTTCAGTTCCTCCTGGCGTTGTTGCAGCTCCTGCCGCAGGTGTTGAACCTGTTGCACTTCCGTATAATTTGTCTATGTTATCAAATAATCCTGTTTTAGTAATAACTGTTGCAGTTGCTTTAAGTTCTTCACCAACAGCTCTTTCTACTCTTTGTTGTTGTAAATCCAAACGAACTTCTTCGTCAGACCATCCAAAGATGTGTTTCTTAGCCCATGTAGATGATGTTGCTTGAATACCATTTCCTGGGTCAGATACTAAATCTTTATACAATAATACTTTTTCTTTCCAAACATCAATTTTTAATAAATCTGCTTGAGTTGATGGGTTTGTAAGACCTAAAGTAAAGTTTGAAAGTTCGTCTTCAAATCCTAATAAGAATAGGTGAACAATCGCAACCTTATTTAACTCAGCCAACATACTTTTTTGGATTCTGTTGATTGTACGAGCAAATCTAATGTCTTGTAATGCTAAATTTTTACCGTCACCAACAACTTCTTCAAATCCTAAGAATGCCTTAGGTACACGAAGTGCTGTTAATAATTTCTTTTGGATATACTCGATATCCGCAATCTCTGATAAGTTTGTTGCTCCAGGTAATGTTGTAATTGGGTCTGGTGCCGCAGGGTCTCTAACAGGTATAAAATAATCTTGGTCAACCGCCATTTGGTTAAACCTCATATCTACGTTACCTGTTTTATTATCTACAATTTGTTCTCTTTTAAATTTATTGGCAACACGTTGTACGTATGCCTCAACATCATCATCATTCATATTACCTACGAAAACTTTGAACATTCTTCTTTCAGGTGCTCTTGATGTACGGTAAATTAACATCGCATCTTCTGATAGTAATAATTGTTTCCAAATTCTTCTTGCTTTCTCTAACATAGAAGTACCGTAAGGGAGTTTTCTATCGTCACCTAATAATCTAAAGTGAGCAATTTCCCATGATTGAAATTCCATGTTTTTATTCTTCCAACTAAAGTGAAGGGCTTTTTTATCCTTGTCTAATTCTTTTGTAATGTCTGTTGAAATTTTTCCACTCGCACCTACCTCATGTCTTTCGATTTCAATTGTTGGTAACTGTTGTACACCAACCACTCCTTTCTCAGGGTCTAATTTCAAGTAAATAAAATTGTCACCGTACTTACAAGTGTTTCTTGTCCACATTGGTAAGTTGGTGTTAATGTCTAAGTTATTGTTAAATAAATCGGCTAATACCCCTTTTATTCTTTTTGACTCAGAATAGATTTGTAAAATAAATCCATCTTCATTAGTTGTTGTTGATTCCTCGGCGTAGATGTCTAACGCTGCAGAAATCTCAGGAGTATACTCCATTGACTCGTAATCATACTGTGCAGATAACCTTGATGGTTCATAATAAATCGCTTGTGAGTAAAGATTGTTTTCAACCTTAGCCCATTGATTTGTTAAATAAAAAGTTTGTTGTGCCTGTAGTTTTTCCTTCTCGTATTCCTCTCTACTTTTGGTGCGCAAAAGTTCCTTCTTATCGAACTTAAAAGTTGGATAATCCTGTTGTAAGAGTGAGTTCGGACCAAATGTTTGCGACAGTCTTTGCCAAACCGTCATATTCTGTTCTGCCATAATGTAAATTTACTTATTACCTTGATAATATAAATAGTTATTACGCGCCAAATAACCACCCATATTTTTGGTAATCGGCTCGGGTCGCACCTTGATTTATGGGGTTCTGTCTACCCATTTGTGGAACCATTGGGTTAAAGTAATCCGAAGTATTTTTGTTCTCACTTATTGCTGTAGACCAAGAATTTAACATAGCTTTAGTATGGTTTACCACCTTCTCTAAAGATTGGAAAGATTTCTCTGCAACATATATTGCCATAGAAATACTCATGATACAGTCATCGTGATGATTTTTTTGGTGGTCAGGTCTACCGTTAATGTAAACAAATGTGTTCATTTCGTTATAAAGTCTACTTGAATAAATTCTAAACTTATGTCTCATAGATTCTTCAAACGATGAAATAATTTGAACCCTTTTACTGTTAAAATTAATACCTGGTATTTTTTCATTCATCTTTGGGTCAAACTTCCATTTGTTTGTTGTGTCAACGTTATCAACATACATTCCTGCTTGATATCCCATCTCTTGCATTTTTCTAGCGGTTGCAACCCCCATACCTCCCGTTAAATCGACTACACAGTACGCGTTGTACATTGTACCCCATTTGTAGGCAATCTCCGCCAGGATGTCAGGAGGTACCTTACCGACGTATTCTAACACTTGTTCCCTTGTATCAAAATCAATAATTTGAACACACGAGAAATCCTCGGAGTCTCCTCTTGATACGTCGACACCCATAACGTACTTATGTCCGTTAACAGGTTCTTTCCAAATCCAAAGACCTCCAGCCATCATTTTTGCAATTGGGTCTTTAACTTGGTTTTTAGATATATCTAACATCATTTCAGAATCGAATACGTTATCACCTGAACCCAAAAAGTTACATTCTAACTCCTGAGCTACTTTACGTCTATCGTATTTTAATTTTTTAACCATACCTTCAAACCAAGCAGAACATGGTTTGTATCCTTGTTCAATATAGTCAGTCACTATTGAATGGTCTCTATCGTATGGGTTATCAATAGATAGATTAATAACCACCTCATCAAGATTATATTCTTCTCTGTTTAAAAGGAAGTGAACTAAATCATTGGTTTTAACCATATACAAGTCTTTTGTATATCGTGGGTCACGATGCCAAAACATTTCGGTAACTTTAAAATCATTCATACCTCTCAAAGATTGGTCATAGATTTCATAGTAAATCGCATCGTATCCGTTTGGAGTTGAAACTACAATTACTTTACCCCCTGTAGATAGGGATGCCATACAGGCTGCCCAGAAATCTCCATCGGCTTCAATATAAGCTGCCTCATCAAATATCAGGATGGTAGGAGTATAACCCCTCAGTGCATCTCGTGATGTTGCAACGGCTTTAACTTCACATCCGTTAGTTAATTTAAAATGTCTTTGGGCGTTCTTTTCTTGTGAGAATCCAGCACCAACCCATGCAGGCCATTGTTCGGTAAATCCTCTAACCTTATTTGCCATCTCTACTGCAGTATCTAATTTGTTTGCAATAATCAGAACTTTTTCTGGTTTTTCTTTTCTGGCGAAGGCTAGTCGTTTTGATATCCAAGCGGCGGTAACTGTTGAAACCCCTGCCTGTCTGTATTTCAAGGCAACATTTTCATTGTAGTTATCGTAATCTTCTATAAGGGAAACTTGGTCGGGGAATAAGTCTAACGGAACGTATTTGGATACGGTGTTATCGTAGGTCTGTAAATAAGTACGAAGTGCGTAAGGAGTATTCCTCATACACTTCGTTACTTCTATAATTAATTGTTCTTTATTCACAAGAGTTAGGTTATTTAGGTCTCGAAATACCTAAACTACCCAAGAAATCGTCTAAACCATCATCATCGTCATCATCATCGTCACCACCACCATAGTTGTCCAAGTCCGAACCTTCTTCTTCTTGATAATCTTCAAAGTCACTTTTTAATTGTTGTGCTTCTTTCATTATCTCCTTAAATCTTGCGGTTGCTTTTTTAACTTTTGATTGGTCTTCTGATATAGCTTGTCCAATAACTTCTAAAAATTCTTGAGCTGGTATTTGGTACAGTAAAGTATGAAACCAGTTTATCAAACCCTTATTTGATTCTTCGTACATTTCATCAGGTAATGCTAACCTAATTTTTTCTACGATTTCAGGGCCTATTCTAAGTTGCATTGGTTCGTTAGATAAAACATCTACTTGCCCTTGAACTTTTTGACGTAATGAAGGGTCTTTAGGTAGACCATGTCTTCCCTTACCTTCTTCAATTCCCTTAATGATTTCGTGACATAAAATTGGGAAAATCATACCTTCAGCAACAATTTTTGTATCTGGTTTTTCTTCTCCTTCTTCTCCCTCATCATCGTTATCTTTCAATTCAACTTTACCAGCGACTCCTTGTCCTGTTTGACTCATCATTTCAATCATCTGTTCCATACTAAAATATAGGAAGTCGTTGATTGCCATGATACCCAAATAGTCTCTGTATAGAGATGGGTCGATTTCATCTAATCTTGCTTTAATGTCAGGTTTTTGAAAAAGGTAATGTCCTTTCTTCGCAGCTCCTTGAATAATGGCGTTGATGATATTTCTTTTGTGTTTTTCTAACTCAAGGATTTCTTCATCCGTTAAGTCTTCAACATCAAACGATGGGATTTCAGGAGTTTTGTTTTCATCCTCTTCTTCCTCTTCTTCATCTTCAGGTTTCATTCTAAAATTACCTGTGTTGATAGGTTGTCTATTAAGTAATGCCTCAATTTCATACCAATCCGCAGGTACTTCAGTTTCTTCTAAAGCAGCTTCTTTGGCGAGTTCTTCTAATTCTTCCCTATGTTGACCCTCAATTCTCATAATTGACGGTAATTTTCTCATCATCTCTTGGTATATCATACCTTGAGTTTGTTGAGAACTTAAATTATCAATACCTGTAACTTGACTTAGTTTTTCTGCAACTTTTTGAAAACGATTACTAACTAACCTTTGTACATCCTCAGGTCCTTTTTTCATGGCAGGATTTTGAGCATATAAATTTTCAGGACTAGCCAATTTTCTTTCTAAATTTGGGTCCATTCTTTCGGGTCTATTCCCGTAATCTAATTGTTCTTTAACTCTCTTTGCCATTTTAATTTTGTAGTAGGTTTAATATTACGTCAATAACTTTATCTTTTGTATCTTCTGCAGAAGGTCCTTTAGCCTTCGGTGCAGGATTTTCTCCTGGGTTAGGGTTTTTTCCTGGATGTGCAGGTCTTTGTGGTTTTGTACCAGGTTTTGTACCAGGTTTTGTTGTTGGTTTTGTAGGTGCGACAGATGGACTGTTCTCAGTCAAGTATTTCACTAAATCACCTTTAGTAATTCTTGGTGGTAAGTTTTTTTCTACGATTTTCATGATTTGATTTTCAATAAACAAAGATACAGGATTTTTTCCTTCTGCCAATTGTTTTTTTACTTCTCTCACACATCTTTCCCATTTTCTGGATTTTTTAGGTCCTACTTGAGAATGGCAAATTGCCCATGGATTTGGTTCATCTTTCTTTTTCTTAGATTCCCCCATTTCTTTTCTATTATCATCACTATCATCATCCATTCCATCAGGAGCCATATCATCTGCCATGTGTGGAGTTTCTTGACCTGTAGCACTTTGCATTGCGTCGGCACCAAGAGCATCATTATTTTGTAAATCGTCTTGTTCAGACATTTCAGATTCATTTGGAGTTGCAACAACATCACCTGTTTCGGTTTTCTTTACATTATATCCTTTTGTTGCTGGTGGTAAATTCCCACCATCTTGTCCAACCTTATAACTTTTTTTAGATGGAATTTCTTCCACTTGCTCACCAACTAATCTTGTGTGCAATATATTGATTTGAGACTCATCTAATTTTGAAACCGTTTTAGATGATAATCCTTTTTCAATAAGTTCTAATGCTTTTTTATTAATTTTCATAAATTACTTTCTTTTCAAATTCTAAAATCAAATCTTTTTCGTAGAGTTTGTCTTTTATTTCTTGTTCAGTCATTCCAAATCTAAAAACTAAACGTTTCTGTCCGTTCTCTTCATCGGTTTCCCAGGCTAACGCAACAACATCGTCAATTGCGTCTATCATACAAAAAAAATCGGAGTTCTGAATCAATTCCAATTTTATATCAGTATTTCTCAGAACTCCTACTTTTTTAATATATTTTAATTCAGGTGGAGTCGGGTAACCATTGGATGGTTTACTCTCCCAAGACTCTCCCCACACATCTAAACTGTCAGAGAATATGAATTCGTAAAGATTGTCTCCCTTGTAGTTGGGCCCCAAACCATTTACGTATATCAAATTACTCATAATTACAATATTTGTCCTTCAGGTGTTATTCTAATTTGTTTACCTCTGTTTTCAAACACTAAGTTTTTCTTGTTTGTTACTCCAACAATCTTAGCTAAAGAATTTTCAGTTAAGAATTTTTGTGAAGCCAATTCTTGTTCAATAGTTTCAGTTAGTTTAACAACTTCTTTCATTTGTTTTCTAACCTCAGCAATCTTAGTTAATTTTTTCTTCGCATTTCTTTCTCTACTTTCAACAATTTCTTTTTTAGAAATTTCAAAATATTTTGATATTACCTTATCTACTTTAGATTCACCAAAGATACTATCGATAATTGCTCCGTTTCCGTAGTCCATATCTTCTTCTTCCATATCTTCGTTTTCGTAATAACCACCTTCTTCCATTTCACCTTCCATTGGAATGTCCATGTCAGCTTGGATATCTTCAACTTCACTATCATCAGTCAAGTCTTCTCCGTCCATGTCGTCACCACCTAAGTCTTCTTCTTGACCTTCAAGTTTGTCCATGATATCATCTCTATCTTCTTCACTTAATGAATTTAAGTCTAAAGATGAAATAACCATATTAATAACATATTTGATATCTTCAGAAGTCATTCCTTCTTCAGTATCTAATGTTCTAATCTTTTGAGTTAACTTACCTGTTAATTTTTGGATTGTTTTAAACGTTACTTGTTCGTCATCTCCTCCATCCATTTCCATGTCCATATCAGTGTCCATTTCCATGTCACCTTCAGGTCCCATCTCTTCAGAGTCCATACTAATATCCATTTCTTCACCTCCTACAGGAGACGCTGGTAATTCAGGTGCAGGTACTGGTGGTGGAGCCATTGGTGGTACCGCAGCCTCTACAGGAGCAGCAACCTCTTTAGGTTTTGGAGTTTTTAACGTAAATCTTTTTTGTTCTCCAAACATTGAAGTACCTTCTTCATTTTCGTTAATTCTATTCAACTCACCCGCAACTAAGTTTAATCTTTTTAAAGCTTGAGAATATGAAGAATAGTATTTTCTATTTTTCATTGGCTCAATGTAATCAGTTTCAGATTCTGAGATAGCTTTCTTAATGATATAACCTTGTCTTTCTTTTACGATTTCGTAGTTGTTACCATCAGATAAAGTTTTATTAAACTCAGTTTTTGATGTTTCATTTATAGTAGTTGGAATTGTCTCGTTAAAACGAGCAATTTCCATAATTCTTCTTAATTTATCTTGGCCTTGAAGTTTTTCGCTACCAATTGGTTTTAAATCTCCCATATTATGATTTATTTTTTTTTTAATTATTTAATCCTTGAAAACCTCCTAATGAGATTGCGTTTAGTTGTACAATAGACTCATCACCATCTTCACTTGTCATTACCGAATATGGAACAGTTGCTCCCTCAGGTGCAGTTCCTCCACTAAAATTACCTAACATTCCAATAGTATATTCATACTGTTGATTTACTTCAATCACAAACCCTAAAGTAACACTTGGAGTTGGTGTTGATGTTGGAGTTGATGCTGGTGTTCCTGTTGGAGTTGGTGTTACAGATGCGGTGCCTGTTGGCGAAGCAGTAATACTTGGTGTTGGAGTTCTTGTCGCGGTGTTAGTAGGTGTTTGAGTAGTTGTTGATGTATTTGTTGGCGTAGGTGTGTTAGTCCCTGTTGCCGTATTAGTAGGTGTTTGAGTTGTTGTTGGTGTATTTGTTGGGGTCTCAGTTTGAGTTGGGGTTGGTGTTACAGATGCTGTACCTGTTTGTGTTTGAGTTGGTGTATTTGTTGGGGTGGTTGTCGGAGTTGTTGTAACAGATGCAGTTGGAGTTGGTGTAACGTCTCCAAGACATTCAATACATGTATTCCATGGACCATTGTAAATAGTAGCAACCGCGGCTAACGGGGTATCAATACCTGGTCCAACCGTATAACAACTATTTCCTCCATTAATTATAAGGTCATATATTTTACCCTCAATTAAACCATCTTCTGACTTAATGTATAACTGTGTAGAAGAACTACAAGATGATGCTATGTAATAATTAAATGCCATTTAAGTTTTTTTCTTTATAAATATACGATTGTTTACATTTATTAAGGAATAGTTATTAGTCTTCTAACTTTCTTTCAACTGAAAGACCTTTATCTATCACATTATTTGCGGTGTCGAATAGTTTTTGAATATGTCCTGACCTACGTAAAAATTTAAAAACTAAATTCTCATATGATAGTTCTCCATCTTTTTCAAGACCAGATTTTCTGTAATCTTTTAATTTGTCTTTAATAGATTCCAAAGTTTTTGTTTCATCAGATTCAAGACCTTTATCAATTTTTTCAACCCAACAATCAATTTTATTTTTAAGGACTTCTTTATCAATTTCTGCTTTAAATTTTTTAGGTTTGGTTACCCATTCATTATTCATAACAGAATATACTCCCGAAGCATAATGAGATTCCTCAAGGTCTTGGGCATATAATTCAACATCATATCCGTAAATTTTAATATTGTGTTTGTCGTTAAAAACTTGTTTTTTTAAATTAAATAACTCTTTATATAATTCAGAGTCGTCTTCGTATTGTTTTAAATCTACAATTATATGTAAATCAAAATCTGAAAATTCCGACCAATTGAAATTCGCCAACGAACCTGTTAGTACTACGTCGTCAACAAAAACCTCATCTCCCAAATACTCAATAAACTCATCCGCAATGCGTTCAAGAGCTTTCCTAACTTTAGGAACCATGGTAGACTTATTAGGGTCTTCAGGGTCTTCCCAAATTTTAGGATTCAAGGTTTTCTTAATTGAGAAACTATTAAGTAACTGTTGGAATTTATTCATCCTTTATAAATACTACAGTTTCTTGTACTTATACTTTTTTGAGATATCTGTGGTAAAATACTTCCCTTGAGATTGAGCGGTTCTAAATGCCGTGTAAGACTGATGAGGTACTGATTCGTACTCATATCTATGTCCGTTATTAAACTCAATGACTAATGATTTAGTTTCAGTGTCGTATTCTGTTTTTCTAATGTTTGAAGATTTAATTTCATTCAAAATCTTCGTCCCCTTGATTTCCTCTTTTGTAATTGCCATGACTTAATGGTGTTATTTCATCTATTTTAGTTAATATTGGTTTCATGTAATCCGTAAATTCATTCCAATCAATATTAAAACCATAATCTTTTACTTGTTGAAATAAAGCTTTTTGTCTATCACCAAACTTATGAAATATTGTCATCATTAGTGGAGTATAGGTCGGAGGTGATTCTAAATCACCTTCACTAAACCCTAACTCTTGAAAATGTTGTCTTAATTGTAGATATATTTCTACAAGTTCTTTAAGACCAATGCTTTCGTTTAAAAAATTTTCATATGGTTTCATACTTATAAATATAGATACAAAATTAAATTTAATGCCAACAATTTCTATTTTATTAAAACAAGACAATGAAAGAGCGATATGTTCTTTCTCGTGTGTTAATGTGGTTCTTCCTAATATGAATATTGTTGGGGAAGGTTACATGGGGGTTACTCAATCTTTTTTTACTTCAGAAAACACAGACTTACTCCATAATTACATTAAAGAAAACAATACAATAAATGGATTTGAATCGTTATATCCAAATTTTAGACAATATGGTTTTTTATTTGATGATAGATATGAATTTTATCATGGTGAAAAGTGTTTAAACAATTACGGACATTACGGTAATAATAATTTATTGGTAATAGGTAATAGAGTTAATAATAAAGATAACCTTTTAAAACTTTTTAATGATTTAAACGATTCTGAAGGTTCAGTTAACAATAGAATTATTGAATCCCTTAGTAAAAATAAAATAGTTGGGTTTGATAGTAGTTGTACTCCTTACGGTGTGAGTTCTTCTTCAATCTCTTTTAGGAAATATAATAACAAAGGAGATAACATTTATTACGAATACTACCTTGGTACCGACATAGACCCAATAGATTACTTATGTGATAAATTAAAAACCCCCACCGTTAAGTGAGGGTTTGGTTTTACTTTTTCAAGTTTTTGATTTGGTCTCTAAGTTCAATCGATTTTTCAAACTCTTGGTTTTCAATCGACTTCTTTAATTCCAATTCAAGTTTCTCAATAGACTTTTGATTTTTTTCGAAGTTTTTGATTTGGTCTCTAAGTTTAACCGCAGATTCAAAATCTTCATTCTCAATTGATTTGTCAAGTTGAGACTTTAAAGATTGTAATCCTCCTGTTTCTTTAGGTGAGTCTCCTCTATAATAAGTTGTTACTTTTATCGTACCGTCATCAGATACTTTACTTTGTGATTTCCATTCACCTTGGTTTAAATCGAAATGAGAGAACATTTCATCGAATGCTCTGAAGATGTCATTGTAATTTCTTCTGTTTCCAAACATAATTTTATTTTTTAATTGAATTTTATTTATTACCTTTGTGGTATTCAAATAATATACCAACTGAATCTTTATGTCAAGATGTCAGGTGAAATAATTATAACCTGACAATTTGTCAAAACATTTGGAGAAGTCCAATATTTGATATTACTTTGTAAAATAAATATAGAAACATATGAACGACTTAATGGACGACGACGACAAAATGATGAGTAAAAAACAAAAGCAATCTGACAGCGGTACTCCCGTTTTGGATAACTTTAGTCGAGACTTGAATAAACTTGCGGAAGAAGGTAAATTGGACCCTGTGATTGGACGAGACAGAGAGATTCTACGAATTGCACAGATTTTATCACGTAGAAAAAAGAACAACCCTATCATTCTTGGAGAACCTGGTTGTGGTAAGACCGCGATTGTTGAAGGATTGGCAATGAAAATTGTTAATGGAGATTGTCCAAGAAATTTAGTCGATAAAAGATTAGTTAACCTTGATTTGACTTCAGTTGTTGCGGGTACAAAATACCGTGGACAGTTTGAGGAAAGAATGAAAGTGATTATTGAAGAACTTACCGCAAACCCACAAATCATTGTGTTTATCGATGAGGTACATACCTTGGTTGGTTCAGGTAACTCTTCAGGTTCAATGGATGGTTCTAACATCTTCAAACCAGCGTTGTCTCGTGGTGAGATTCAAATCATTGGAGCAACAACTCTTGATGAGTTCCGTAAGAACATCGAGAAGGATGGAGCATTGGAACGTAGATTCCAAAAAGTAATTGTGGATGCGTCAACTGTCGAAGAGACAATCCAAATCCTTAAAAATGTACGTGATAAGTATGAGTCTTATCACAAGGTGACTTATAGTGATGAGGTAATCGAAGCTTGTGTTAAATTGGCTGACCGTTACATTACAGACCGTGAGTTCCCTGATAAAGCATTTGATATCTTGGATGAGGTTGGAGCTCGTATGCAGACCGAACTTAAAGTTCCTGAGTCAATCGAAACTTTAAAGAAGGCTGCTGCTGACATCAGACAACAAAAGATTGACGTGGTTAAAAAACAAAACTACGAACAAGCTGCTCAGTTGAGAGACAAGGAGAAAAAAGTGTTGGATAAATTAGAAGCTGAAAAACGTAAGTTTGAGGAGTCTATGTCACAGAACAAACAGACTATCCTATTGGATAACGTTTATGATGTGGTATCCAACATGGTTAAAATCCCTGTTAGTAAAATGAGTGTTGACGACACTAAAGCTTTATTGAACTTGGACAAAGAGTTAATCGGTAAAGTGATTGGTCAGGACTCTGCGGTTGTTAAGATTGCAAAGTCTATCAAGAGAAACCGTTTGGGTATTAAGGACCCAAACCGTCCGATTGGTTCATTTGTATTCTTAGGTTCAACAGGTGTAGGTAAAACTCACTTGGCAAAACAGTTGGCGAAAGAAATGTTTGGTACCGAAGATTCACTTATCCGTGTGGATATGTCAGAGTACCAAGAGAAACACAGTGTATCTAAATTAGTTGGAGCTCCTCCAGGTTATGTTGGATACGAAGAAGGCGGTTTATTAACTGAAAAAGTTAAGAACAAACCATATTCAGTTATCTTATTTGACGAGGTGGAGAAAGCTCACAAAGATGTGTTTACCATCTTACTTCAAATCTTGGATGACGGTCACGTTACAGATAGTTTAGGTAGAAAGATTAACTTCAAGAATACCTTAATCATCTTAACTTCAAACTTGGGTGTGAAGAAGTTACAAGACTTTGGTACAGGTATCGGTTTCTCAAACAGTCCTTACGCTAACGAGGAGGCCAAAAAAGAAGTGTTAATGAAAGAGATGAAGAAATTCTTCTCACCTGAATTTATCAACCGTATCGACGATACGATTGTATTCAACTCATTAACTCCTGAGGACATCAAGAAAATCACTGTGATTGAATTGGCGAAATTAGGTAAACGTCTTAAGGACATGAAGTACACTATAAACTTCGATGATACTTTAGTTGATTATTTAGCTAAAATTGGATTCGACGATATGTACGGAGCAAGACCACTTAAGAGAGCAATCCAAGACAAAGTTGAGGATTTGTTATCTGAAGAAGTTCTAACAGGTAAGATGATTGAGGGTAAAACCTACACCATCAAAGTTGAGAACGAAGAGGTTAAAGTTCAGAAAAAAGGACGATAATAAGAAGGGGGATTTATTTCCCCCTTTTTTTGTATTTATAAGTATGAAAGATTTGATTAGACAGATAGTTAGAGAGTCAGTTAAGGATGATGAGCAAATTCCTCAGTCAAATCTTGATAGACTTATGGGTCAATTTAAGTATCAATTCCCTGACAATCTACAATCTAAAGTACCTGTAATTGGTAAGTTTGTTTCTGACTACATTAAAAAAAATAACATCAAGATTAAATTCTTAAACTCTTGTTATGCTGGATTTGCAGGTGTTAGAACTAAAGACCAAGTCATAATTTGTGCACCATCACAAATGACAACTATCGGAGATTTCCTATATACCGTTTTTCACGAAATTAGACACGAATACCAAATTCGTGATATCAAAATGCCAAACCCATTAACCGAATTTGACTTAGAAGATTTTGAAAATCTTGCAGACCAATACTGGGAAATGGAATTAGATGCAGACCAATTTGCTAAAAATATGGTTGCCAAAATTGTAATTAAGTTGGGTATACCGATTGATGTTGCATCAAGATTATTTTCATTATCTCTCTACATTCAGAGCTATCCATCTATGTCAGGAATGATTAGAGGTCATTTGGCCCAAATTATTAACGGTATTAAACAAATAAAAAAATCGGGGGCCGAATATGAAGATATTCAAGACCACCCGATGGTTAAACGTCATATCGATAAGTTAGAGGATTTTATCTAATGTATCTTTGCATTGGGTCATATTTTACAGATTCCTTGTAGTGTAACTTGTACCCTAATTCTGAAATCATTTTTCTACCCATTTCAATTCCGTTAAAAACGTCTTCAATTACAACATACTCATTTTTTGTATGATAATCGTAATATCCGATTGAGAAGTTAATACAAGAGAAATCAAATTTGTTTCTTAAAGCGTAAACATCGGTATATGGGTGAACCATGTATTGCATATCTTCATTAACCATACCTTCTGTTAATATTTTATCAATTTTTTCAAAAAATTCAGTGTTCCTATCAAATAGTACTTGCCCAAAACATTTTTCAGTAATCATCCAGTTTTCAGGTGCGTCAAATTGAATTCCATAACCTACATTCTCAAAGAATGATTCGTCCGCCTTTTTTGAACCATGACATCCTGTTTCTTCTGAAACAAAGAATGATGCTTTTAAGTACGGTAATTCTTTAAGTAATGTTAAACAGGCGAATACACCACATTTATCATCACCACCAATTCCTGTTGGCATTCCGTGTTGGTTATACGCTTTTAGTGCATCTTTAACCTGTCCTTGGGCGTTAGGTAATTGTTCTTCACGAACAAGGATGGTATCCAACTCGTGTACAGTATCAGTGTGAGCAATCACACATGGGAAATGGAAATCTTCTGGTAATTCAGGTGTTTCTTGTTTTGTCGCATAAACATTGTTATGCTCGTCTACATAGTGTTCGATATTATTCTCGGTTAACCAATTAACCAAAAATTCAACCATAAGGTCTTCTTTGTATGTTTTACTTGGAACGCTAAGAACTTCTTTTAGCAAGTCTATATTTTGTGTCATACCACAAAGATAGGTAATTAATACATATCTTCCAACTTAAATAATGAAGGTTGGTATAAAAATTGTTTAAAATTTTCTTCATCCAACTTAATATCTTTAAGTACTTGAGTTCCTCTATCTTTAATTGTCAATATAATCGACATATTCTCAGGTTGAAAGTCTTTAATTGAGAATATAATATCCTTGTCTTTAGGGGTTTCGTACCATGTTTTCATTTTAAATTTATTTAAAACACGGGCTCTAAATTCAATATAATCTTTAATGGTGTATTCAGAATCACTATCCTCATCCATCTTTTCTATTATTTTTTCAAATTGATTTTCAACGGTTCTATTGAATGATTCTGTATCAAACTTACTTTGGTCTCTATATTCATAATTATTCTCATACCAACCACCTACATCACTACCCAATTTATTTGAGATGATTTTGGTAACCATTTCCTGCGCGCTTGAATTAAATAGGTTTAGTTGTAATGCCTCTGAGAATAAATCTGCCAAAGTAATTGTAGCTTCATCCATATCATAACTAAGGTCGATACCCATCTCATCTAATTTATCGTCAAACTCGGATTTAATAGATTCTTTAGCAACTTGATTCATTTCATTGTCTTTTTCTATAGAGTAGTCACTAAGTATGTAATCAATTTCCCTTGGGAAAATATCTGACATTAATCCATGTAATTTTTTTCTATATTCGTCGTCATCGAGATTAACTTCCTCATTAGATATCAGTCTTCCCGCAATTCCTTTAAGGGTTTGGGTATTTTCCTCATTCAAGTCGTATTCAAAAACATATCCTTCGTTGAAGTCCTCATGTATGGTGTAACTATCGGTAAATTCATACCCATTACCATAAGATGACATTATAACATCTCTAAACCACGCATCATCAGTACTTAAACCAATTTCTTCTAAAAACTTTTCCTTTTCACCTAACTTAATGGTAATCAATGACTGACCTAATGGATTTTTAACACGAATGTCGTCAATGGTTTCATCCATATCAAATAAATCATTTGTCGTAATTTTACCTTTTGAGAAATTTCTGAGTGCAAGTAACGTATTACCATCATTTTCTACCTCATCTGTCTGTTCAGTTAAAATGACTTTCTTTACCAAACGTATAAGGTCCGATTCCGTTAATTTTATTACCCTCATTAAACTTTTTTTAAATAAATATCTTTTCTGTTTGGATTATACATATTTATCCTTATCTTTGTACTCACAAACAATAAGATATGTTTGTTTCTTTGAAATTATGGGGATGACACGGTAATTGATTGGTATGCAATTGCTTAGGTGGCACGTCGGAGCTGAATTAACTCCGTTATCAACTGGTTTAAAACAATCAAATGGCAATACTTTTGCTAAGCTTTCTGCTTTAGGTTTAACTAGAGAAGAAGCTGTTGTTACTATCTAAGATAGGGAACAACACTCGGGTCGGTTAGGACATACACCCAGGAACAGAAGTCCAACATACGGGTGACAGGTTAGAGCTCGTTTAAAATAACTCTAAGACCAAGTTGTTTGCAGGTAGGGTTCTCACATACATCAAACCTGATATTTTGGAACATTGAGAACCAATGTTATAATAAACGTGTAGTCACTTACGTTATTCGTAAACAAGACGAGGGTTCGAATCCCTCCATCTCCACCAAATAAGGGACCCAATTTGTGGTCCCTTTTTTTAATAGTATTTTATATGGGATTAGATTGTAATATATGTAGTAACAAGTGTTATGGAATACCAGGACACCATGGGAGTTGTTGTACGATTGAGGATAGAGATTTTATCATCGGACCTCATTCTGATGCCGAAGAATTTGTTACAAAATTATCAGATAAGTTAGGAAGAGAAATTGAATACAGAGAAGTTTTTGTAGATTACGAAGAAGGGAAAACTTTATTTCCAAATAAATCAACTTGGCAAAATCCTGATTCATATCCAGCATTTAGAGTAGATTTTTATAACCCAAGACTTCCATGTATTTTTTACAATACAAAGGTCAAAGCATGTTCTATGTATGATATTAGACCTAAAACGTGCCAAGAATACGAATGTGAGTATCTATCAAATAACACATAATTTAAAACCTTCACTGAACGTGAGGGTTTTTTTATTATAAAAATTTATTATAATTACAGAATGAATATAACAAAATTAATAATTGCAACCCTATTGATGATATTAGGTCAGATAGGTTCTTTTTTGCAATTACAAGGAGGGATTAAGTTCGGTTGGTATGAAAAGTATTTGTGGGTTATCTTATTGTGTAGTGTACCAATAAGTTACATATACATTAGAGCGGTAAACTTATATGTTGACGCATTTGAAGGTCAAATATGGCCGAGTAGGTTAATTGGATTTGCTCTTGGTATTATGGTCTTTACCCTACTATCAACTCTTTTATTTAAAGAAGATATAACACTTAAAACAGGTATATGTCTTGGTTTATCGGTTTCCATTGTTGCCATTCAATTGTTTTGGAAATAATGGGTATTTATCTATATGAAATTTATAGGTATTTTATTAAAGGAGGGTCGTAAAGAAGATTTAAAGAAAAAATATTCTACAAAGTTCAATGAACAAGATTTAGAATTTATTTTGAATATTTCCGATTTAAAAGATTTCAATCACAAGTACACCGATTTTGTATTAAAAAATACGGATGGCGATGGTGAATTAGATACTGATGAATTAGAACACCTTGTAGGTCTTATAAAAGATTTTAATAAATATTCAGGTCAATTTCCTAAAAAAGATATAAATCAATACATGTCTCTTAATGAGCTTGAGAGTGTAGTCAATTTTGTAAGAACTAAAAACAAAGATAAGGAATTAGAAGGTCAAGCAAAAAAGATTTACGAAAAGGGAGACTTTGTAGTTATCCAACCAAAAACTGAACAAGCTTCGTGTAAATACGGTTCAAATACAAAGTGGTGTGTTACATCAAAAGACTCAGGACATTTTGGTAGATACACTGCAGGTCGTCAAGGATTATATTTCATAATCAACAAAGCCAAATCGACAAATGCAAACTACTCAAAAGTTGCAATACATTTTGATGATGGTGGAAATATTAAATACTGGGATTCTCAAGATTCTCCAATGACTCAAAGGGAAATTGATGTCTTTGAATACGCCTTTCCTGAAATGATTGATTCAATTAAAGATGATTATAAATTATACTCTGTTTCAATAGCAGATAGAGTTTTAGCTCAAATTTTTAACTCTATTGGAGAAACTTCTGTTGGGACATCAAATTATTTAAATTCACGTAATGACTTGTCAGTACATATTAAAGGATTTCAAAATACATCTGATTTAGGTTTCGGTCGTTCACAAGCTGAATTGTCAATATCATTATATTCTGTTGACGGAGGTAAGTTAATTGATGGATACGAAGTTTTCATAACATACAAATCTAAAGACAGTGATTCATTCTCCGCCAGTATAGGTTTTATGAGTGATGATGAAGTAACAGGAGATGATTTAACAAACCTTGGCCTTGAAGATTGGGGAATTGATGTAACATATAATATTGGTAAGAATCCTGTGGAAACCGCAGAAGGAATTAGAAGACACATTTGTAGTCGAGTATTAAACCATATTCAGAATAATTCAGCACTTTTACAAAAAATCGCAGGAACTTCAAAGGTTTGGAGACCTGATAGAGCCAATTACGGATACACATTTAGTAAGAACAAAGGTCTTATCAAAAAATTGGTTGACTATTTGGATGAGGGTACCATTGGAACAAAATTAGATTTCTTAGAATCTATAGGAAAACTTAAATCCAAAATTGTTGACGGTAAAAAATATTATTCTAAAAATGGTGACTATCTACCATCATCTCAATGGAGAGGGTATTTCTCGTCTTTCTTTGCGTCTGCAAAAATGGCAGGAATTTTAACTTACAGAAAAGTAGGTACAGGTTATTTCTTAACTAAAGGACCTAATTTTGAAGCATTCAAAGAAGGTCAACTTAAATCCATTTAACGTTTAGATAATCTGCGAAAGTAGATATATAATCCAAAGAAAAGCCCCGCAATACAATACAAGACGAAGTTCGCTTTCCATAAACTTCCTGTCAGTAATATTAGGGAATACTGCACGGCATCGAATCCAAAAGGATTGAAGAATAACGCGAGCATTAAAAATACCTGCGATAGGTTGTCTTGAAGAGTCCTTCTCCACGTTTTGATTTTTTCCACCATCTTCCATATTTCGGTATTTAATTTTTATGCCAGTAGACAGTTGTTTTTCATATAAATATCTTATCTTTGCTTTATGGAAAAGTTCAAGAACAAAGAAGACTTCAAAACTTGGGTTAAGTTAAATACTGAAACCAAAGAGGAGAGAGCTGCCCGTATGAAAGAGTGGTGGATGACTTTAAAACCATTCAAAAATCGACACGATATCCCAACCTTACCAAAAGTAGACAAACAAGAATGGGAAGAATTTTACGTACCTAAATTGATTGAAGCAGGAGCAATCCCTAAAAAGGATTTAGTTGTTGGTGAATACTATGTTGGAAACCACAGATGTACAGGAATTGGAAAATGGAATGGTAACGTATTTGAATATTGGAAATGGGAGTTTTTTCCTATGGAAGATGAATGTAACCATTTCGAAGATGATGATGGATTTGCCTTATTTGTACCAATAGGTATCGGTACCAAAGAAGAGTTTGATAAATACAATTACGAAAATTGGAAGAAAGAAAAAGATAAAAAATAATAAAATGAAAGTAATATTTTTAGATAATGACGGAGTAATCTGTTTGGCAAATAATTGGGGAGGTCGTTCTAAGAAATGGTCAAAATATCGTTCTGCTAATCCTGAATCAAGTAAGTTAATAAGTGATGGACCTGTGAACGTAAGATTTGATGATTTTGACCAAAAAGCCATCAAGGTTTTAAATGAAATTTTGGAAGAAACAGGTGCTGAGATTGTAGTATCTTCTGATTGGAGATTTCACGCAAACTTAGAAGAATTAGGTGAATATTACCTATCTCAAGGAATCTTAAAAAAACCTATTGGATTTACAAAAAAATTAGGGGAATGTGATGTACCTCAAAACTTCATATGGTCTCGTCAGTGGGACTTAGAACAGTCAAGGTCCTTAGAGATACTTCAATACCTTAGAGACAATTTAGAGGTTACAGAATGGGTTGCAATTGACGATTTAAACATGGGTATCCCACAGACTCACGAAAGTTGGGGAGAAATGGAGATGGATTGGGGTTTAACTAATTTTGTCTTAACCCCAAAAAGTACTGAAGGAATCAAACAATCGGGGATAAAAGAAAAGGTAATCAAGTATTTAATGTAATGGGACAAGTAGACATTAAAAGAATACTAGAAGAAAGAGGACCTACTGGAAAATTAGAAGGGAACGCTCCTGAAGGGTTTGTTTTGGTTCATGAGGACACATTAGAAGAATTGAAAGATTTTGAGGTTTGGAAAGAATGGAAACATAACCAAATTTCTATTAGAGAATTAAACAATAAACACTTTGTTAAAGTGTAAAAATTTGTTACATTTGTAACACAGTTAAAGGCGTTAGGTGTATGTGAATTTGAATCGAGGTAGAACTTGACAAGGTAAACCATAAGACCTTAACGTATGGTGGTCAAACTATTGTAGTTGCCTGCAGCGACGAACGGAAGTGCACTCTCAGGGGATACCCCAATAGTCCCTGACCACCTTTTTTTATTTTTAAATTATGAAAAAACAATTATTAAGAAGAAGAGAATCCAAACTTGGAGGAGTTTGTGGGGGGTTAGAAGATTATTTTGGAGTTGACGAAACAATATTTCGTGTTCTTTTTTTAATTGGGATTTTTACCCCTTTACCATCAATTTTTACATATCTTTTACTTTGGGTTGTAATCCCAAAAGAACCGAAATTTTAATATGAACAAAGTAATTAAAAACCCAACTTTATTTGTCGATATTGACGGTACTTTAGTTAAGTATAGGAAGTTCAGTGAACTTGCCGAGTCAACATTAACTCCAATTCAAGACGTAATTGATTACGTGAATAATCATCATGACAATGGTTCTGTTGTTGTAATTACAACTGCTCGTCCTGATAGTTATAGACTATTTACTAAACAGGAACTTGACACCCTTGGTGTTAGATATAGCCAATTAATTATGGAGATGGGAAGAGGTACAAGGGTAATCTTAAATGATATTGACCCTGAAAATCCTGAACTACCAAGAGCGATTGGTATAAACTTAGAAAGAGATGGTGGATTGAAAGATATCACAATTCCATCTTACATTAGTCCTTATGAATCAGATTAAAGTATCCGCTAAACGACATTTAGCAAAAACAATTAGTTATCGAATAATTAGTACCGCAGTTGGATTCTTAATTATGTGGTGGGCAACGGGAAATATAACATTTGGAGCTGCATTTGGTGTTGCAGAATTATTATATAAACCAATTCAATATTATATTCACGAAAGAGTTTGGTACCGTTTCATTAAATTCGGATTGGTTGAGGTTAAACCGACAAAAAAATCAAAAATAGTTAAAGAAGAGGAATCAACATTACTAACAGGATTACCTGAACCAACTCAAGTTAAAATCAAAAGACTTACGTATACAAAGAAGGCCAACTAATAGTTGGTCTTTTTTTATTTAACTTAGGTATTTATTAATATGTCCAAAGAAAAAGAAATATTAGATATCTTATCATTGTATGAGTCTATTTTAAAGACCAAATCAATTAATGAGGTTTCTAACGCAAGTAGTGAGTTATTTGGTGGAAGTAATGTATCAATCCCTTCGGATGGAGCCCATGGGGGTCAATCAGGATGGCAAAGTAATAATGCTTGGGATATCAAAGCCACAATAGGTACACCTGTATATGCAGTTATAGGAGGAACTCTTAAAACATATACTGATTATGGCCCGACACCAATAAAAAAAGATGGGAAAACTTTATTTGGGGCAGGATTTACTGTTGATAGTGATGATGGTCTTCCAGACGTGTATTATACTCACTTGAAAGATGTGACGGTAAAACAAGGTGATAAAGTTACGTGTGGTCAACTTTTGGGTTATGTTATGGACTTTCCAGGTAGTGATTACGACCACTTACATATTGGAGTTGAATCAGGTAATGTAAGACAATTCTTAAATGACAACGGGACTTTAAAATGTGCTAACGGACAATCAATTTCAGGAACTACCGTGACAGGAAATAGTAGTGAAACAGCGTATAATGCTGCTACAAGTACTTCGGGGGCTGTAACCGCAAAATCAGATTCAGTATTTGATGCACCTAATGTCGATAAAGACGATTATTTAGTACAAATGGGTAAATCAATTGCAAGTAAATTTCTTAAAACAGAAAATGTTGATGAACAGATATTATCAATATATGAAGATATTCTAACTAACAATAAGAATATCTTAAGTGAATTAGAGTTGGTTCAACTCAATGACACAAGTTATAGTAATCTTAAATACGATAGTGATGGAACTCAATTTGATTCGGTTAATAAACCGTTATTAGATGACCTTGATGCCGCATCAAAAGCTGCGGGTATTACTACAACAATTACCACTGCAAGTACAGGTCATTCTATAAAAACTAAGACAGGTAATACAAGTAGACATGGTCAACAAACCGCTGTTGATATTGCAATCTTAAATGGTGTTGGTGCAGGAGGTGCAACCAATGCGTCCAACGGTAATGCGGAGTTTAGGTCTCTTGGAACCAAACTAGCCAACGCCTTGGTTTCTATGGGTTATACACTAAACACTGAGTCAGGTAATAGTAAAGCGGTCCTGTGGCAAACAAATACAGGTGGTAACCACTTCAACCATTTACACGTATCGAATAACTCAGGAGAGTCAGGAACTGCTCCTACAGTAGATTCAAATTCGAGTGAAACGGCATATAATGCTGCAACAGGGGTTCAATCAGCAAAATCAGGTTCAGTATTTGATGCTCCTAATGTCGCTAAAGACGATTATTTAGTACAGATGGGTAAATCGATTGCAAGTAAATTTCTTAAAACAGAAAATACCCAACTTGGAGAACAAAAAAGTTTTGGTAGAGACGTTAGTAACAGATACGGTAGAATTATAATTCCTAAAGACACTAATCCAAAAATTAAAAGCCCGATATCAGGTGTTGTTTTTAACAAAAGATATTCTTCATCATGTACAAACCAAATTACAATCAAGAATGAGGATAATAAAAAATTCTACCTACAATTTTGTGGTATAAGTTCTCCTATGGTCAGAGATGGTCAATCAATTTCAGTTGGAGATGTTATAGGTAAAACTGATTCTGATGTTGAAGTTACAATGTTAGACGGTTCATGGAATACAGTACCGATTGGTTCGGGCGGTATTAAAACAGATTCTCCTAAAAAAGATAGTTCATCGGGTAAAGACAATAAGAAAAATCAATCGGGTAGGTCATCTGTCTTTGATAGTGATAGAACACCTATAGACAATATCACATCAATGGTATCTTCTTTACCTGCAAAGGCAATTGATAAAGTATTCGGAAATAAATACGATGAGAAAACAGGAGAAATGACTCAGAAAAGATGGGGAGGAGTTGCTGACGAAAGAGAAGTAGACCCATGGATATTAAATTTTATCAAGGACCCACTTGGAAGAAAGAAAGTTACCGAAAACATTGAAAAAATTAAAAGATTATTAAAATAAAAAAACCCACCAATAGGTGGGTTTTGTTTTTCCAATAGAATGTAATTATTTTTTTTCTTCTACTGACGCAGGCGCTTCAGCTTTTACAGAATCTACAGCCACTGCTGCTGAATCTACTTTAACTGAATCTACCGCTACTACAGTTGAGTCAGATTTAACTTCAGTTGATTTTCCGTTACCACAAGAGGCTAACGCTACGATTGTAAAGATTGCTAATACTACTTTTTTCATGTTTTTTTTTATTTGTTTTATTTATTAATAGATTATAAATATAAGAAGGTTAATCGATTATGTCAACTTTTCAAATATTTTTTTTCTGCGGAAAGTGAGGGGCTCGAACCCTCGCGGCTTTTACACCCTACTTGTTTAGCAAACAAGCCCCTTCACCAACTTGGGTAACTTTCCAAAACATTACAATAACTGTAAAAGGTAATAGGATAATTTATATCCTATAAATGCACCTAATGCTGATGGTACTGGAAACACAATTAATTTTCCCAAATCGGTTACGTATTTTGGTCGATTAACTATCTTACCTACAAAAAAGTAATAAGCTAAATAACCTAATAATACCGCAATATCAGCTCTTGTCGCTATAAACACAACAATAGTCGCTCCAATAAACCCGAAAGTAAAATTATCTCTAACTCCTTCCCAAATCTCTTTATTGGTCGCTTCTTTATACTCTTTTACAATTTTCTTAAACTTGGCTCTATTGCCAGTTTTCTTTTTAATTTCATTTTCCATTGTTGGAATAGATGGACTCGAACCATCGACTTTCACCGTATCAGGATGACACTCTAACCAACTGAGTTATATTCCATTGTTGTTGGTACAAATATATTAAAATCATACCATAAAAAAAAATTCCCCTAACTTTTAATTAGAGGAATTCAATATTAGATTTCAACAGTATATTATTTTAAGAATCTTAACTTATACACTGTGGAAAATATTAATTCCTGAACCGTATCAATTTGGTTTTGAATATACGATTCTTTAACTCCTTTTCTTGCTTTCTCAATCATAGTATCTAATGATTTGAAATAATTAATTACTTGCTCAGAACTCTTGTAGTCCTCAGTTTTAACTGAATCATAATTTTTAATAACATCGTACTTACCTTGATAACTTTCGATAATACCGTCCACTAATGCGTCAATACCTTCATAGTACTTTTGTAATGCTTTATGTTCAGAATATGACTTAGTCTGTAAATGAAAAATATGTACTTGAGTTTGAGAATGTAATAGTGTTGACACCATATTCTTAAATCCTGAGTTACTTTTAGTTTCAGGCTTATTTTCCTGCTCATTCAAATGCATTACCTTGAATAGTTGCTCTTTTGTTAATGTTACTTTTTCCATACTAATAAATAGTCAATATGGGTAAAAAATTGCGGAAGGAGTAGGATTCGAACCCACGGTACCTTGCAGTACACTTGATTTCAAGTCAAGCGCGATAGACCAACTCTGCCATCCTTCCGTAATAAGTGTTTTGGTCAACCACTCGCATCCCACCAATCTATTGTATCAAACTTTCTGTAGTCCAAACGATTAAATCTCCTACTACTCATTCTCAACTCACTTGCCTAAGCCTTGTCCGTTGTAAACACTTTGGGTGACTAACGGGAATCGAACCCGTGACAACTTGGACCACAACCAAGCGCTCTGCCAACTGAGCTATAGCCACCATATGTTGCGTGTTTGGGTTTCGAACCCAATTGACCATCCTTATGAGAGATAGTTCTTTTCCTCTAAGCCACGCAGTTTAGAGGTTCTATTAGGATTCGAACCTAAACTCCGAAATCCGTAGTTTCGTGTGCTATCCGTTACACCATAAAACCCTAATCACGGTCATTGTCCCATTTGACAATAATCATCAATACAATCCAAACAATTAAAAACCACATATTCATTTTATTTAGTTACCCGAGCTGGATTCGAACCAACCCTAAATGCACCAAAAACATTTGTGCTACCGCTACACCATCGGGCAATATTGTGGACCAGCCTGGGCTCGAACCAGGGACCTATTCATTATGAGTGAAGCGCTCTAACCAACTGAGCTACAAGTCCAAAATGTGGGAGGAGTAGGACTCGAACCTACGAACTCTAAAGAGGGAAGATTTACAGTCTTCTGCAATTGCCGCTATGCGATACTCCCAAAATAAGGAAAGGAGAAGATGGTTCAGTGGACATCTCCTTTTATGATTGGCATTACTAATGGTAATTTAAACTCCGACGATGTCTTATTCCAACCACTACCAGGTATTTACATCATCATTCCCCAATCAACCTAATATTTTAAGGAAAGTAGAAGATGGGTGCGTGGACATCTACTTTTATGATTGGCATTTCTTCGACTTCATTCAGTCCCCTCGCTTACATTCCAACTCCTTAGAGAAGGTGTAAGGCTTTCCAATCAACCTTTAGCACGCATGAAAGGATTCGAACCTCTGACACATAGTTTTGGAGACTACTGCTCTACCGTCTGAGCTACACACGTATTATTTTTTTACAATTCCCGCCTTAATAAGAAACTTACGAGCAGATTTCTTATTCTTACAAGCTTTTTTTGTTGTCATTCTAATGGCTTTAACCATTTTGTTAATTTCTTTCTTTGTCATGAGGTCGGTACAGGAATCGAACCTGTGTAGATAGTTTTGCAGACTACCGCCTAAACCACTCGGCCAACCGACCCTTTGTTTTACAAATTTAACCCAAATTATTGGGATAATATAATAATGTTGGGTTCTTTTTTTGGATATCAACCTCGGGATATCTTTCTTTAAATTTCATCACATTAAAAGGTTGAGTTATGATATGGAATCCACTTCTTGTCTTAATAAAAGTCATTCCTTGGTCTTTTCCTGCCTCTTTCTGTAACTCGTTTATATATTCTCTCAACGATACTTGGTATGGGTCATGATTGAATCCATCCATTGATACGTTATCAATATCGATAATCCATCTTTTCTCTTGAGTCTTAATCTGTCCAACAACCGAATCAAATAACCCCTTTTGGTTTTGAACTCCATTCTTAATTCTCTCAGCTAAACTCGCCAACATATCCAAAGACACATCTCTGTGATTTTGTTTCTGAACATGAATGTAAGCTCTTGCCTTGAACATCTCACATAGTTGTTTTACCTCATCATATCTCCTTTCCAAATGGTCAATTGATTCAATGCAATATGTTTTGATAGTTCTAACCGACTGATGGTTATCTCTCTCACCTTCAGGTTGGTCTTTCTTACGTTTGAAGACATACAACATATAGAAGTCTCCCTTCTCCTCGAAGTTTAATAACGGTTTTATTATGTTTATGTTATCTATCATCTTATTGTTTTTTATTTAACCATGTCAAAATTAACATTATTATCCGACATTAACTCACGAAGTTCATCCCTTATTTCTTGATAAGCGTCGTACTTATCTTGAGGTAAATTGTCGGGAGCATATTTTGTTTTAGTCCTTAAAGATTGGTCTAATTCCCATAAGACCGACCAAAATTTAAGACCCTTTGTTGCCAATTCAAACTCCTGATTATCTTCAGGTAAATTAAATTCAAGTATTGCTTTCATAATATATGTTTTTTGTGACCCCTCCGAGACTCGAACTCGGGACTCCTTCATTAAAAGTGAAGTGCTCTAGCCAACTGAGCTAAGAGGTCAAATACCCCACTTCACCAGGTTAACGGACTGGCTGCCATATGGGAGTGGGGGTTTCCCGTTAATTCGGGACTCCGTGGTAACGGTCAGAATCGAACTGACGACACCTTGCTCTTCAGGCAAGTGCTCTACCAACTGAGCTACGTCACCTAATGTAGTTCCTGTAGGATTCGAACCTACGACTACTTGCATGTAAGGCAAGGACTCTTCCACTGAGCTAAGGAACTGTAAATTATGTATCGCGTACGGGGTTCGAACCCGTAATCTTCATCGTGAAAGGATGACGACTTAACCAATTTGTCCAACGCGACGTTTAAATCAAGTACAAAATTACAACCAATATTTCAAAGAACCTAACAATTTTAAAACAAAAAACCCCGAACCTTTTTACGAGTTCGGGGTATATAAAAAATTTGGTTTATTTTTATTTTAAAAAATTACTCAAAAATTATATCCGAACTACAATCGCGCATACGCTCATACCAACAAATCGATTTTTGCTGTGTACTAAAGACCATATGTTTTATTGTAGTTTTCATTATTTCTAATATATAGTTCAAAGATAGTAAAAATCTCTGAGTTGTCAAATTATTTTTAATAATCGATTTTATGGTCTTGAGGTAATGTCATACTTTGACCAACAATTACATCCCTAAAACCTTTAGTTACGGGTTCCACATAGTGTGGGTGAGTTAAACCTCCTGGAAACACGATAACATCCCCTTTTTCTAATCTGTAAGTAACATTCTGTCTAGGAAAAATTAGTTTACCTCCTTCATAATCATCAGTTAAACATCCAACCATACTTAACCCACTAAAATCCCAATGAATATCTTTTTCACCGTTAATTAAACTATTAGGTGTATAATGAAGTAAGAATAAATCTCTCCATTTTGTTTCAACAAATTTACTTAATTGTTTTATAGTCTCCTCACTTGAATTTAATCCTATTCCTTTTTCAACATCATACGTACTAAAATAATGTCCCAAATATTTGGATTCAATTTCAGAAAACCAAAAATTATCAAAAATATAAAATGTGTTTTTATCCTCAATATGTAAATCTAATCTTCCATCAAAACCGCTCTTATTTCTAACCGACATTAGTCTTTCAATAAGTTCATCAGTCATGATTTTTGGAAATACAAAAATATCTAAATCTATTTGTTTCATATTATTATTTTTTTATATCCTTTAGGGGCAATATCGGAATCTTCTCCAGGTACTTGATAGAAGTATTCGTCCCATATCTTATCAGAATTTAGGAGATTAGTGTTTTTTATTTCTAATAATTTCCAATCCATTCCTTTATCTGCCTTTCCAACATTCATTATCCAATCATGTATTTTTTTAGCCCCTTCAGGCCAAACAACGTATGCTAACGACGAAGGTTCTAAATCTATTAACCAAAAAGCATCTAATTGTTTTTCAACAATACTCTCAAACGTGAAATTAATATCTTTCTTTATTTTAACATCATCCTCAAAAATAAAATACGGTAAATTCTGCTCAGAACATTCTTTCAATAGCTTTAGATGAGTTAAGGTATTACCATAGATACATTCTTTTATTATACCCCAATCTTCAAACTCATTATTTAAAAATAATTCTTCAATCTCATCCGTAACAATTAAATCACGTCCATCAATTGCGTCATAAAAAGAAAACTTTAGATTGTTTTTTATAAACAAATCTTTAATTTTTGCTCTTCTATCGGGTCTTCTTTTTAATGAAATAACAAAAGTTTTATATAGCATCTTTACTTGTTAATTTAAACATATTATTTATTATATATATAATATAGATAATCATTTTTTTCCGTCTTGAATATTGAAATTAATAACACATCTATGTGTTTTTCCGTAAAATGGTTTAACCGAATGTACGATATCATACGGCCAAATGATTAACATACCTTTTTTAGGTCTGATAAAGTGAGACATCCCTCTAATATGGAATGTAAAAACTCCACTATAAGGATGGTCGGCAATAGGGTCACCGTCAGATAAGTAATAACCTCCTGAGAAGTTTAACATTGTTTCTTCATTTGGTTGCCATCTACAGTGATTGTGAGCATTATGACCTCTACCTTCAGTTGGGTTATAATATTGAATCCAGCTCTCGGTAATATCAGGTTTTCTATTGTGTTGGAACCCTAACATGTCTAATAACTCCATATAACCACTCTCAACCCTTTGTCTAATCTTCTTAACGTTCTCATTGTTGATGTCAAGAAAGTCGTTAGGCGGTGTCCAAAAACGACTACCAATAGGATTATACTCTGTAGGTTCCACCCACATTTCTCTCTTATCGTAATTCACAGAATAATTTGATTGTCTGTTAATGTCGTATTGTTCAGGAAGTTCCTGACCCATTAACTTTTGTTGGGGAGTTAGATTCTCAAACCCAAACGTGTATACCTCATCATGGAATTCATCGTCACCGAAAACTTTCATGAATACGGGAATTGGAGCCAAATGAAATAAATTCGGTTGACTAGTTTTAACTAAAGGATTTTGTACGTACATAATTTACTTTCTTGTACCCCAAATCGGACTCGAACCGATACGACCGAAGTCACAAGTTCCTAAGACTTGCGCGGCTACCATTACGCCATCGGGGTAAATATCATTATCGCTTCAGCCACATCGGGAAAGGCGCCTCTCCCGCGTTGTTTAAGTGTGTATCTTGCGCCGTATCTCACTGAGCTACGATAATGATTGTGATTCGGATAGGATTCGAACCTATGACCTACGCATTAGAAGTGCGTTGCTCTATCCAGCTGAGCTACCAAACCAATTTTGTACCGAGGGAGGGACTCGAACCCTCACGGTCGTTACTGACCAAGGGATTTTAAGTCCCTCGTGGCTACCATTACACCACCTCGGCGTTATTTTACAAAGATAGTGAATATCTCTGAAAAAGTCATAAAAAAACCCCGAACTTTTTTGGTTCAGGGTTGAATATCTATAAATAGAACGGCTCTGAACAAATTACGGCATAAGTCTTCTTAATAGACCTTGTCTATCAAGTAATAACGTATGTAATAATGTTGTTCTCATGTTTTATAAATATGTCTTAATTTGCGAAGCTCTGCTCAAAATAAGTATCGCTTGCGTTTTCTTCAATGTTCTCTGTATGATTTAATGTAACTATTTTTGTGTTGAAGTCAAATATAAAGTTACCATCGGACCCTTCATTAATTTCCCATCCACCATAATTTCTTGATAATTCTCCGTAACACCAATCCTCAATTCCTGCAGGAACTTGGTCATTATTTTCTTCAAACGAACTCTCCATATAACCTGAATCACCTGACCCATTATAGGTTACAGTTAGGACACCATCATTGGGAATTTCGACATCGGAAAAATACAGTTCCATCCAACTATCAAACCTTTCAATATCCTCTTCTGAATCATATTCTCTTGAACTACCTTCACCTCTATCATAAAAAGACCACCAATGACTTAATTGAATTTTTTTAGCATCAACATCAATATCATATTCTAATCTCTGATAATTTATATTATCATCATGTTCTTTAATTAACCCCTCATCATCACAATATTTCATTATTTTTTGAAGTATTGGTATTAATCCTGATGGAATATCCGCATTATAGTTATTAGTGAAATGGGTAATATAATTCCAATCGATATCATCATAACTAAATGTCCATCCATTATCTATGTCAATTTCAACATTACCATCTTGCATCCCCATTGAACCTAAGTAATTGGATACTCTTTTTAAGTATTGTTTTTCTTCTGGTGTTAAAAGTTCTTTCATACTTATAAATATCAGTCAGTGAATTCTAATTTTATTGTTTTTAACATCCACTGAGGTCGTTGATTTGTAGATATGTTATTTACCCACTCTTTGGCTGACGGAATGTAGTTATTACAATCCTCTTTTATATGTTGTTCTCCAATATATCTTGTGTAAACGGTATCCCCGTCACTGTTTTTGAATTCAGTACCAAATCGTTTTTCCATTTCAAAGATTCCTTCACTATGATGTCTAAACATTCTATGAAGTGAATCTCCAAACCATCCTTTGGTTTCATCTAACCATTCGTGTAAATGAATGTAGTCCTCAGGTTTCCCACCAAACTTTTTGGCGGATGATTTTGCATGTAAGTTTGGATGTGCCATCGTTTATTTGTTTGTGGAGAATAAGAGACTCGAACTCTTGTCCCCGCCGTGCAAGGGCGGTGCTAAACCAACTCAGCTAAATCCCCTAAAGTGGAGCTTCCAGTCGGGCTCGAACCAACGACCTGCTGATTACAAATCAGCTGCTCTACCAACTGAGCTATGGAAGCATTTGTGGGTGTATGCTCATCACATACTCTTGGGTTCCCACAACCCTTGGAGCGGTAGACAGGGTTCGAACCTGCGACCTCGTACTTGGAAGGAACGAGCTCTACCAACTGAGCTACTACCGCTTAAGAGTGTAGTGGCGGATATCACACCTGAGGTTACTACACATATAACCCTCTTTGCGGTCCCGACGGGATTCGAACCCGTATCTCGCACCGTGACAGGGTGGAATTGTAACCATTCAACCACGGGACCAAATTATGGGGAGTTTCACCCCAAACTTTTTACTGTGTTAAAATATGTTGGTGTTCACCGATTACTCGTTTTAAACTACTAACATATCTTTTGTCTTCTGCATAAACCTTACCAAGGAGTGCAAGGTACTCTTTTTTTGTTAAATCACTTTTGTTTCTTAACATAAAATTTTGCCATAAAGAGTAATCGTATACACTAAAGTTCCAATCTTCATAACTTGAGTATCCACTTTTGGTTTTACCATTTGCCGATGACTCCCTTTTTGTTGGTATTTTCATACCAAATAAGTTGTTTGCCGATTTGAACAACTTGGAGGTAAATTGACCTGACTCTAATACCGCTTGTGCGAATACCACATCAGGGAACTTAATCCCGTACTTCATTATCTGCTCATACAAATTTTCTTTTGTAATACTCTCTTTAGTATTTGAATCAATCTGTACTTGCTTCTCTTGTGCTTTTGTTGTTATTGTTCCTAACAATAACAATCCAGTCAATAAGAATGTTTTTAACATCATTTCTTTCTTTTTGTCTGTTTATGCTTCAGGATTTCTCCATCCACGATACTACAACATTGGAATTTTTCCACCCACCACAGCTGCTCCACCAAGATTCGAACTTGGATAAATTGATTAACAGTCAACCGTAATAACCCTTATACGATAGAGCAATATAATAATAATCAAACTTTTCCATAAGGAAAACTTTTGTCGGGATAGCTGGATTCGAACCAACGGCCTCCACGTCCCAAACGTGGCGCGATACCTGACTACGCTACATCCCGTACATAAAAAAACCCTGAAGTATTAGTTCAGGGTTTAGATAATTGGCTATAATATTGTTACCAACCACTCGCTTCTGAACTTACGCAAATAGTGCCTGCATCCCCATTAGGAGTTGTCGGTGTGTCTAAATTTGTATTTGTGTTCATAGTTTTCATAGTGCAATATTACAATAAATATATTATAAATCAAATAAATTCTAAATAAATCTCAATTAATTAGACGCTCCCCTAAAATAAACGTCATTTGTTGAGTTAAAACCAATCATCATTCCAAATCCGCCATGAGTAGTGTATACTCGATATTGACCTTGTGGGATTACATTTCCTGTATAATTGATTACGTAAGACGATAGTTGTCTATTAGTGTTAATAATTGTTTGAGTATTATTACCGCTTGAGGTTATTCTGTTTCCGTTTTTAGCATAATAACCAATTTGATTTTGTCTTTTTGTGTCATTATTCATCGCTGACGTTGGTATAAGTACCGTAACCCATCCCCAATCGTTGAACGTACCTTTAGGTATTTTAACAGTTGTAAAATTATAGGCTAATTTTGGGTTATTATAAGAATCCACATCTCCAGTTACTTGTGGTACTTCGGTTTCGATAACCTTTAAAGATGCGTCAGTTTTCCAAAAAGGTATATTATAATAATTAATTAAATCATTAAAATTAGAACTTGTAATACCATTCACAAAAAAAGAAAGAAATCTTGTTCCTGTTGATTGTGAATGTCTTTGAGTTGTTTTTAAATAATCCACAACTTTTCTTGGACTTTTGTTAATTCTACTTTCAACAAAAATGTAAGCCTTTGGTTCAACCGTTGAAACAGTCGGTGATGTAGACATTGTTCTTAGGTCTTGTCCCTGAGTTGATTCAATTGAAGTTTGTTTAACTGGTTCATACACGTCATCTTTACTACAAGATACGAATAATACCGATGTTGCGAAAATCGCAATAAATAATTGTTTTAGTTTCATAGTCATTTTTTTATATTTTTAATTCTTAACAAAGATATGGAAATAATTTGATTTTGGAAACTTTTTACAGATATTTATTATTATGATGATAGACAAATTTATTACGTGTCTTTTGGGAATTAACCAAAAATATGAGAACTCGGGAGCTTTGAGATGTGGAAAACCTCGAACCATAAAATATTGCTAAATCATTAGTATATTAGAAAGGGGTCGAAGTTCGTCCCCTTTTTTGTTTTTATTAATTAATTAAACTATGTTTGTAAAAATTGGATTAAAATGAGTACGGTATTAGTATTAAATTACGACTATACCCCTCTTAATGTAACAAGTGTTAGGAGAGGTTTTGTATTGGTGGACAAAGGGAAGGCTGAAGTTATAAAATCAGACGAGAATCCTATTGTTGCAGGATACAATGTCTACGTACGCCCAGTTATCATCCGATTATTAAAGTACATAAAATATCAGGTTAGAAAGTTAAGGGCGAACAGGACAAGAATATATAAGAGAGATAATCACGAATGTGTTTATTGCGGGTCAAAAAAAGATTTGACGTTAGACCACGTTACCCCTAAATCAAGAGGTGGAGGTAATGAATGGACTAACCTTGTAACGTCTTGTTTTAAATGTAACTTAAGGAAAGGAAATAGAACACCTGATGAGGCGAAGATGTTTATGAAACAAAAACCTTATGTACCAACATTGATTAATGATAACGCAAACCTTCAAAAGGTTTGGAATGATTATCAAAAATCATTTGTTTATTAGAAAAATTTACTAAATTTAAAAGTACACTTATGACAACAGAGATTAAACTAAAAGTAGGTATAGTTCTATCAGTTTTAACACTATTATGGTCGACAGTAATGTGGAGTAATAGTATTGAAACCGTTAAATTACAGTCAAATACGATTGATAGTTTACATGACGAATTATTTATCATCAAAGTTGAAAACTTTAGACATGAGTTAACTCGAGAAGAGATTCTCAAACCAAATAAAAAAATAAATAAACAATACGAAGAGTATTACAATCACGAAACAGAGTAAAATGCAAGAAGCGAATTACACAAACCCAGAACAAGAAGGTAAAGGACAAAAACCTCAAGACCTAATTAACGCATCATTAATCTTCGCGAGAGCTTTAGGTTTAATCTTAAAGAACGGTGAAGGTATTGTTGTTGATGTTGTAGGAGATATTAATTTAGGACCTGAAGTTAAAAAAGTTATTGTATTTGAATACAATAACCAAGTTCACATTTATAAATGTGAAGAAGACTTAGAAGAAGGAACTGCTGTAAACATGGATTCAAATAATAATGGTCCTGAAGTTATAGAACCAAATGCAGAGCCTGAAACTGAGGCATAATTTTTTTTTAAAAACATATAAATGAGAGTATTAGGATTTTCAGTTGGACACGACAAAGGTGCTGTCATCATTGAGAACGGTAAAGTTGTTGTTGGTATAACCCAAGAAAGACTTACCCGAATAAAACATGATGGGGCATATCAAGGTGGTCTAATACCATTTGAATCAATTAACTATTGTTTAAATGCTCTTAGCATTACACATAGAGATATTGATTACTATGTGTATAGTACAACCGAAATTGAAGATACTGTAGGTTCTCAATTTTTTTCAAAATATTATGACCTTAAGGTAGAAATATTAAATTTCATTCCTCATCATTTGGCACACGCATATTCGGCATTCTTTAGCTCAGGGTTAGAGGACGCCGCGGTAATTGTTGCAGATGCCTCAGGAAGTATCGTTACTTTCAAAAATAAAACACACATTTGGTATGACCCAAAAGAATATAATTTAGACACTGATTCTGATTGGGCTGAAGGAATTTCTATATATCATTTTAATAAAAATGAACATAAAGAACTTTATAAAAAATGGATAAAATATCCCGTTCCTATTAACACAGATGAAGGAGTTTCGTTGGGTACCATGTACTCAACAGGCTCTCTTCAATTAATCTACGAACCAAACACTCAAACATGGCCCGCAGGAAAATTAATGGGGTTAGCTTCTTATGCTAATGAAGATATTGTAAATGAGGCACCGTTTTTTGTTGAGGAAAAGGAAGATGATATTTACATTTCTAATAATAACATATACCCAAAAGTTTCTTGGAAATCTGATTTCTATTCAAAAGCTTGTGTTGCTGGGATTTACCAACGAGAACAAGAAAGAGCGTCTTTAATGTTGGCAAATATGACCAAGAAATTTACTGATTCTAAAAATATATGTGTTGTTGGTGGGTCTTTCTTAAACTGTAATTCAAATGAGAAAATTTTGAACTCAGGTCTTTTTGAAAACTGTTATTTTTTACCTCCAAGTGATGATAGTGGAATACCATTAGGTTGTGCTTGGTTTGCATACCAAAAACTAACAGATATTGAGGAAACAGAAATGTTAAGTCCTTATTTTGGTAGGGAGTATTCTAAAGGTGAAGTTTTTGCAGCACTTAACGAACATCCTACATTAGTTTATACCGAATATGAAAATTTTGATGATTTAATTGAAAACGTAAGTTTCTCATTAAGTCAAAATAGAGTTATTGGATGGTTCCAAGGAGGGTCAGAAATTGGCCCAAGAGCGTTAGGAAATCGTTCAATTATTGCCTCACCAATTAACTCTTGGATGACAGGTCATATTAATAGTGATATTAAACGCAGAGAATGGTATAGACCTTTCGCCCCTGCGGTTTTATTTGAACATCAAGGAGATGTGTTTGAAAGCTCTGTTTATTCCCCATACATGTTGGTAACAACAACCGTTAAAGAAGAGTGGAGAAATAAAGTACCTGCAATCACCCACATTGATAATTCATCAAGACATCAATCTGTTACGGTAGAAAATAATCCAAGATTTTATTCGTTAATTTCTAAATTTAACGAAAAAACAGGAGTTCCTGTTTTATTAAACACTAGTTTTAACGGACCTCACGAACCTATTGTTGAAACCCCAATGGACGCAATCGGAACCTTTCTAAGTTGCAATCTTGATATCTTAGTACTTAATAATATTGTAATTACAAGAGGTTAATATGAGTTCAATTTATGGATGTTTTACTGGTTCCCACAGTGCTACCGTTGCATTAATGGTAGACGGAAAAGTGGTATCCGTAATCGAAGAAGAACGAATAACCCGATTAAAGGCTGGAGATAATTACGATGTAAACGCCGATTTATCTTTAGATTCAATTCAAAAATACACAGGGTTAAAAATGACGGACGTAGACTATAATGTGTTTGCATTACCAACCCCTGATGGGTTTGCCCGAAAAGTAACAAACAATCATTACGAAACTGTAAGTCATCACACCGCACACGCCTATGGAGCGTACTACACAAGTGGTATGGAGGGTAAAACCATGACAATCACTTATGATGGTGGAGGTGATACCAGTGTTATGAAAATATTTCTATGTGATGACGGTAAAATGACCCTCCTACATAGTTTTCCAATGTCTTCATATGGTAGCCTTTCTCACGTTTGGGGATTCAGTACATCTTCAATTATGGGTTATAATATTTTTGGCGAAGGAGTTTGGAAGATGTGTAAGGATGAGGGTAAACTTATGGGTATGGCTGCTAATGGTCATTACAATGAAAGAATTTACAATGAACTAAAATCTTGTATTAACTACGAAAACTTAAGATTTTATCCATCATCTAATAACAGTAAAACTCAATTTGTTGTGGACATGATGAAACTCAAAGGGCTATTGGACACACCACACCAAAGAGAGATTTTTTCATTTAACTTACAAAAATTAACCGAAGATTTGTTTTTAAAATTTTTGGATGACTTACACAAATTATACCCCGACTATAAGAACTTATGTTTTGCTGGCGGGTTATTTGCCAATGTTAAATTAAACCAAAAGATTAATGAGTTGGAATGGTTAGATGAAATGTATGTTTATCCTCCTATGGGAGATGAGGGACTTGCATTGGGTTCCTGTATATACAAATCGGTTGAACTTGGAGAAATAAGTAAACCATTTAAGTTTGATAATATGTTTTTTGGAATGAGATATTCTAATGATGACATATTTGAAACTTCTAAGAGATTTAGATTTGTTAGGGAGCCTTACATACCTTCTAAAATTGCGGAAGAAATTAATAATGGTTTAATTGTTGGATGGTTCCAAAACGGGTCCGAACATGGCCCAAGAGCATTAGGTGCCAGAAGTATATTAGTAAGACCTACAGACATAGATACCCATCAATTATTGAACGAAAGATTGAAAAGACATGATACTATGCCATTCGCTCCGATAGTATTAGAAGAACATTTTGATGAGTTATTTACTCCATCAAAATCAAAATATACCGCAGAGTTTATGACATTATGTTATAACACCAAAGAAGAATGGATTAATAAAATACCTGCTGTCATTCAAAAATCAGATAAAAGTGCCAGACCACAAGTAGTTGTGAAGTCTAAAAACAAAAAGTTTTGGACCATATTAAACGAATACTATAAAATATCAGGAATTCCTGTCTTATTGAATACGTCATTTAACAGTCATAACGAGCCAATTATTGAAAACCCTACACAAGCGTTTATTACTTTACGTAGAGGGGTTATAGATAAACTAATAATAGAAGATTATGTATATTACCCTGAACCAAGAAACGTTATCACTGAATTTTAATCCGCACCCGCAACTAAAAATTACAGGTCCTGACCCGTTATATTACGTTGAATTACGTGAATATAAGAAGGGTGAAGACCAATCAGTTAGTATCGAATCTTACAAAGTAACTAATGGAGGGGATATAGATTGGAAAGATAGGTTTAAATGTGGAATTGAGTTTTACTGTGATTTTGAAATTTCTGTTCACAAGTACATTCCTGACTATGGGATGAAAAGAATATTCACTCACAGATATAATGATTACGGTAAGATGGTCTTATTTAACTTAGTCACCAATAACATTAACGAAGCTAAATTATGGTCACAAAGAGTAGATGAGTATCAACGTATTCATGGGTGTAAGGTAGTGTTACATTCCCAATTTGATAAAATTAATAAGAAGTATCTAACTTATTATGAAACAGGAGGAATTGATTATTATAAAACTTATAACATTGGGAGATTTCCAAAACAAAGTACTGATTGGAGAACTATTGACCCTCGTAAAGAAGGAGTTATTTGGTATGGATATTGGAAAACATTTTGGTCGTATCAACACCCAAGACCATGGAATACTTTAAGTAGTCAAGAAATTGTTGATGACATATTGGGACTTTAATATTTTTTACTTATCTTTGTAAAAAATAAAACATATGGATATAGGACAAGATTTTCAAAATTATTACGTAAAACATTTAGGTAAACCTTCGTTGGATTTACATAATTTTTCAAACCATATTGAGTCATCTATGACTCCTTATATTCTTGAAGAAAGAGAACTGAGAGCAACTCAAATTGACATTTTTTCGAGATTAATGAGAGATAGAATTCTATGGGTTGCGGGTCCTGTTAATGACCACATGTCAACTATCGTTCAGGCTCAGTTAATGTTCTTGGATTCAAACGATAAAGCCGACATTACGATGCATATCGATTCTCCAGGTGGAAGTGTAAAGTCAGGATTGTCTATGGTTGATGTAATGAATTACATAGCTTGTGATATTAGAACTATCAACACTGGTATGGCGGCATCTATGGGTTCAATACTATTGGGTGCAGGAACCAAGGGTAAGAGAAGTTCGTTGAAGTTTTCAAGAACAATGTTACACCAATCTTCAGGAGGTGCTGGTGGTAATATCCAAGATGCGAGAGTTTCCTTCAAAGAGTGGGAAAAAATTAACGATACTTTATTCGACCTATTAGGAGAATACTGTGGTAAGACTGCGGAACAAATTAAACTTGACGCAACCCGTGATTTGTGGTTGGATAGTCAAGAGGCTTTAGACTACGGTATTATCGATGAGATAGTAAAAACAAAAAAGAAGGGTGTTTAACCCTTCTTTTTTTTAGACTTTAGAACACCCCCCTTTGTTTTTGTTAGTCAGTTTATAAAATAACGTTTTATCGTCATTTTGCCTTATTAGACTGCCGAGGCAAGAGCTGTTTTACCTTTATCAAGTAAACCTCCTAAACCTCCACTGTCTGCCATACCTGTTTTTAATTTGTCATATACTCCAGATGCTTTATCATTCATTTTTCCAAATAGTTCACAAACAATACCACTAAGTTGTTTCTCTAAACTATTTACAAATTTAGTATCTTTAACGACACCACCTAAGGCGTTTCTTATAAACGTATATCCATCACCTGAAAGACCTTTGTCTTTTTGAATCATCATAAATACGGCTTCTGAAAGTGAGTTGGCAATTAAGGTTGTTAACGCTTCACAACTCTTAAGAGCTTTAGCTAATTCTAATGGGTTTGTTGTAATAAATGAAACTAAGAAATTTTTGAAATACCCTCCAAGTCCAAGTGAACTTAAAAGTGAATTAACCAAAGGTTCAACTATAGTTTCAACAGCTCCTCCAAATGAATTACCAAAGATTTTACCTAAAAAATCCCATAGTTGTTCATTTATCATACCTTGTTCATCAAGGTAATTAATCTCGGCCAAAAGAGAGTACATGATTTTTTGTTGTTTCTCTTCAGATAATCTGTGAAAGTTTTTTGTATTACTTTCAGATTCAACAATCATCATGATTCTACTTTCAACTAATTTTTGTTCAATTAAAAGTTTCTCTTTTCTTTCTTTAGTCTCTATAATAGACCTTTTGATTTTATTTTTTAACATCGTTGTTTTTTTTACTCTATTCTCCATTTAGAATCCGATAATGGACCACCTTCTTTGTCTCCTCTAAGAATGTCAACATAGTTGTCAATTCTACTTAAAACACCACCCCATTTACCTTGGAATTCGTTAGCACATGCCTGAACTTTTTCTTTCATTGGTAATAAAGTGTTTGGTTCAATACGTTTTTTGGTTCTCCATGCTTCGTAATAGGCTTCGATAGTATCTTTACAGTCTCTTTTACTTGTTGGAGTCTGGTTAGAAATTGCTTTAGTAAATTGTTGTTCAATATTACCTCCGTCAGCACCCACTACATTTTTTGGTGGGAAAAACATAACCAAATCTTCAGCGAACAATGTTCCTGCAGGATAAACAACTTTAGAACTCCAAGTTTGAGCTTCTTCGGCATCTAAGTCTTTTCTTAATTTACCACCTAAGTCAGTATATTTTTTAACAACTTTAATTTGTTCAGGTGTTAATCCTCCTGTAACTCCTTTACTAATAACACTTCTGTATAGTGTCACACCATTAACAACTTTCTTTTCGAACATTTGTGGGTTCTCCAAGTTCTCACGAGTTGTTTTAATGTCTTTAGCTTCTTGCCATCCACCTTCTTGTTGTACTAAAGCAGTGTCAGCATTGTTTGCCGCTGTTGTTGCGGATAATGCAGCTGCCGCTGCCGCTTGTTGAACTCCCGAACAATCCAATTTACCTGGAAGGAATTGGAATTTGTTACTAGAGTCAAAAATACCTGCTCTACCGTCAGCAAAGAAATATCTAAATTTTCCTGGCGTTTTAGTACTTTCTTGTTTAATGGCAAATTGTAATTCAGGATTCTTGGTTTGCATTGACACAATTTTACCGTTTTTTACACATCCGTCAGCTAATATTTTATTTAGTCTACTTTTTAAATCATCAACAACTTGTTCTGAAATTAAAGGTTTTTTCATATTGGAATGCATTTCCAATATTGATTCTCTATCTATTTGAGTGACATTATACATTTTCATATTCTTTTTTAAAATTTAGAAATCAGAGTTTCCGCTTATAGATTGTACTTCCCCTGAAACCTCAGGTTCAACAACAGTTGTTGTTTTTTCACATATTTTAGTTACGTCAGCGTCTGTAAATTTCGAAAACCCTTTACCACTTAAAGCGGCTAAAGTTTTTGGACCAAATTTACCATCGGCAACTAACCCTAAACATCCTTGTACTTTAGCAATTGTATCAGACTTACATCCTTTTTCATAAGTTCCTGAACAAGATTTATATCCACCCGTTCCACCGCCAGTTTTTCCACCGCCAGTTTTTCCACCGCCAGTTTTTCCACCCTCTTCTTTTTTAGCTTGTTCTAAATTTTCTTCAGCGTCGTCAACTATAGGTGCAATTGCTGACCAAACGTATTGTCTAAAACTTTCACCGTCAAGGTCGCTATCTAAGTCATCATATAAATCACCATAAACTTTATTGTAGTATTTCGCCATTGCACAAAGGTCGGCAACAGTTTCCATCGATGATATAGCTCCTTTAATTGCATCCTCATCAGTACCTATTCCTTGAATAGCGTTGTATATTGAATCCGCAGCCTCTCTGTGGTCTCCTTTACTTTGAGTTGGTTTTAAGTTTTTATCAAGTGAAGAACATCCTTGTAAAAATGTTTGGGTTTTACTAAAAGCATCTCCTCCTCCTTGGACATTATATATCCAAGTCCCAATACCCGCCGCTGCGGCAGTTCCATATCCAATTAACCAAGGTAATGCCATAGGTATTAACCCTAAAAGCGGTGCAATCTCATTTATCGGTTGTTTAATTGTTTCAACGTTTTCGTTTAACGTTTTTGAAGTATCATACTCCATCATCAATTTTATTCTCTGTAAAGCCTCTTCTGGGCTATATTTTGGTTGTACCATGTGAATGTATTTTATTTATAAATATATTGTTATTACCAAATTTTATTAGCAGCCCCTCGAGTAAGTCCTGTTTCCCATTTCTCACCAGCAACTCCTAGTTTATTTGCTTTACCTCTTGTTAATGTATATGTGTCAGCCCATTTAGGAACTGAACCACCACCTGATGATGATGCAGGTGCCGTAGCGGCATCTTGTTCACCCATTTCTCCTTTATTACTCTCCTCAGAATGTTTTTTAAAAAACCCTATTAGGAAATCTACGTCTAATATCATAGTTATAAATATTTGTAGTTTGTAAAAAAAAATATTATATTTGTGGCATGAGAAAACTGTTTTTATTATTAGTCATTTTATCCTTAACATCTTGTGAACAATATGTCACAGAGATTAGAGACCTTACATTAAGTGGAAAATACGTTGTTTCCAAATTGGAGATAACTAATGTGGACCAAAATCAAACAAGAGATTCGTTGTATCTTCTTGGGACAAACTATGTTAATCCTTTATTACCAAAACCGTTTGATTCGATTAGGATAAATAATTTCTATCTTCACATGGATTATTCTACCTTAAGAATGAAATTACTTGGAGTTACCCAATCAGGCCAAGATATTTGGAGGTACGGTAGTGGTTCAAACCCAATATTTTATAGGACTTTCGGTCGTACACCGTACAATTTTGGATATATACAATTTGATTATATAACCGAAGACGGGTCTTCAAGAACTATCACGTTTCAAATCGAAGATGATAGCTACGAAAGTCTGCAATTAAAAAGTTCGGGAGCTTGGTTTAACGGTAAGTTTGGCCAAAAACAAGTTATGACAATGTCTTTATCAAGAGTGGGTCCTTAATAGAACTCACCCTTGGGTAATGACTCAGGATTTATTGTATAATATTCGTTTAAAAATATAATTAACTCATCCTCATCTAATTCAACTTTGTCTATTGGTAGTATTTCGTCATCTTCAAAATCGTCACCAAAAAAGTCAAAAGATTCTGTAACCAAATCGAACCCATAGTCCTCGACAATAGTGTAATCAATATTATCGGTTCTCATAACTTCCTCGTCGTCTTCAATAGTTCTGAAAGACACGTCTAAAATGTTGGAGTCACTATTAAGAAAATAGGACACAATTTCTTTAATTTCCATATAAAACAATTTATAAAGAAATATTCAAAAACATATCAAAAGTCATTAATTTTACGAATTAATATTGTTTTTATTTTCATATTTATTGTTATAATTGGTTTATAACTTAAAGTACATGAGATTCAATTCACTAACTATTGACGACTTTTACTCAAACCCAATGGAGGTTAGAGAATTCGCACTTAAACAAGATTTTGAAGTAAGAGGAAACTATCCAGGGATGAGAACAAAATCATTCTTGAATGATTCTATCAAAAAAAGGATGAGAGACATATTATATCCTTTTGCAGGTGAGATTACTTGGTGGGGTGGTGATTACACAGGGTCATTCCAATATACAACCGCCGCTGATAGGTCGTGGATTCACGCAGATTCAACTACTGATTGGGCTGCGGTATGTTATTTGACACCTGATGCTCCCGTTAGTTCAGGTACTGGAATTTTTAAACATAAAAAAACGGGTTGGATGAATTACGACTATAAAGAAGCTAAACAAAATCCTGAATACGATAAAAACGCTCCTTCAGGAGATGACATGCAAGACTACACTAAATGGGAAATGGTTGATAGAGTTGGTAACATATTCAATAGATTGATTATGTATAGAGCAGATAACTATCACGTATCTTTAGACTACTTTGGTAAGGATATTAATGACGGTAGATTATTCCAAGTGTTTTTCTTTAACACAGAACGTTAATCTTCTGTGTCGACAGTAAATAAAATTTCAGGATTTAATTCTGAGATTATTTCAAGAACTCCTTCAACACAATAACAAATATCTTTTGTTGTTTTTATTTTATTAAACTTTTTAAACCCTATTATGATTGGACTAAACGTTTGATGAAATGAATTTGGAGCCATGTTTTCAGGAGACCATAAGTTTGCATATGGGATACCAAGCCCGTTTAAAAAATCTATACTATCCTCAGTATAAGATTCAAAATATGGAATATTCACCAAATCCATTATTTCTTTTATTTTATTCTCTTCTCCTTCTCTTTTATCAAAATACGAATAAAGTACTAATGATGATTCTTCTTGTTTTTTTTGCATAAAATGCCACAAGAAATATTCGTTATTTCTTGCAACACTTTGAAAATCTTTAACAGTAATAATTCTTCTTTCCATTATCTAAGATTTGCACCACATAACCAAGTTACAAGTGATTTTCTAGTACCTGAAGTTAAAGGTGTTACTCTATGTAATAAGAATGAAGGAAAGAAACAAATGGTTCCCAACCCTTTTGGTACTGACATAATATCTCCTCCTGGATTCATTTGTAATTCACCGCCTTCATACTCTTCAGGTGTTGATAATTGTAATACACAAGATAGTTTTCTGTTAGAAATACCTGGCCCTAAATCAGCGTGCCAATCATAATGACCACCATTACCATAGTATTTGGTATATTGTAATAAATCTTGATATCCCCAAATATCAAAATTCCACATCGCTTCGTTAGCGATTTTAGCATAATTTGAAATTCTTCTATAAATCCATTCAGTTTCAGGATTATCCGATATCCAAGATATCTCACTCAATCGGAATGGGTTTTCACCGTTCTCGTCGTCATTACCGACAGTTGTCGCTTTCTTTTTAGGGAGTTTATCTCCTATTTCAATAATTTTAACTAATTCTTCAGGTGTGAAGACATCTGTAAAATAATAGTAATTTAAGTGGTTAACATTGTTTCTTTGACCTTCTAAAAAATAGTTTGATGATGACATTTTGATTTAATTTTATATTATTAAGTATAAATAACTTATCAACTATTTTCAATAGGATTATAAAAAGAAATGAAAAAACATAAAATAATCGACGCAGTATTTTTTTACGATGAACTTGACATGTTAACTTTTAGGTTAACTGAACTAAACGAACATGTTGACCAATTCATCATAATGGAGTCTGGAATTGATTTTATGGGTAATTCTAAACCTTTAATCTTCAAACAAAATGAACATCTATTTGAAAAATGGAAAGATAAAATTTCTTATTTGTCATTCAATGAATTATCATCATCCGAATTAGAAATTTTAGATAAGGTTATAAAAAAGAATACTCTTCCTATATCAAATTTTGTCAAAGAATCTAATAGAACTAATATTCAGTTGTACTTGTTAATCCTTTTACATAATAGTTTACTATCTTCAGATTTATATATGGAAGATATTGTCATGATTTCAGATATAGATGAAATCCCTGATTTATCTAAACTTCCAGAGGTTATTGATAGAATAAGTTTTTCTCCAGTGATTTTGAGACAAAAGAATTTTATTTGGTCAACTAAATTTATTAACACAAATCCAAACTTAGGTACTACTTGTCACCAATTCGCTTCTTTAATTAAAAATGTTTCAGTTTTTTTAAGTTCTTACTTTAAAAAAGGTTTACTAAATTTAAGTAGATTTGAAATTGTTGATTCTGGATATCATTTTTCTCATTTTTACGATTTTAACAAAACTGTAGATAAATTGAAATTAATTAATCCATCTCTTTCAAGTCATGTTATTAAGAACAGTTGGGATAACTTGCTCTCAATACCGACAAATGAAGATAATAATGTTTATAATTTAACCAAATATGATGGAGAATTACCAAAAAATATAGAATTACTTAGTAGTCAACCTATTGGTAGGGAGGAGATTAAAAAACATTTTGTTGCAATTAATTCAACTATTGAGGTATCTGAAAAGTATTTTGAGCAATTCGGTGATTCTATCTACCTTATAAATTTTGTTAATGATTCTCAAATTTCGTTCAAGGTTGAATTATCAGATAAAATCACCCAATACAATATATTAATCCCAAATTCAAAGTATTACGATATATTAATCGAAGAAAACACTTTTGAAAATTTTCAAAAAATGTTTGGTATTAACGAGATTAAAAAAATCCTTTCGTCAGGTCATCCTTTAAATAAAGATTTGTTTCTTTTTTTTAATGGTGAAAAGCCAGGTACTCTTTTAGGTATTACTTGGGGGGAATTAAAAGATGGATTTGTATACGATAAAATTTCTGAGATATTATAAAAAAACCCCTCCGTTAAGAGGGGTTTGTTATTAATTATATTTGTTAAATCTGTCGAACATTTCTTTAATTTTGTTCTTTTGAGTTTTAAAGTCTTCTTGTAGGTCCTCATCAATTTCCTCGAATTCATCATCTAAATCACTATGTACCGTTCCATGTGAAAATTCTTGGTATGGTCCACCTTTACCTGGCCCGTCACTATCAAAATCATATGCTGGGTCCATATCACCGTAAATTCCTTGTGAACCTGATACATCCACCTCATCAATCTCGTCAGCAAAGGCCGATTCCATTGTTTCATATTCATATTCATTTACAGGGTAAGAATCTCCACCATCCATTGGTCCATTTGATTCAAAATCATATGCTGATTCTACATCGGAAACATTCATATCATCAACATTTCCACCTTGTTCTTTAACATCTGCTTTAGTATCTAATAACCCAAGGTCTTGTAATCTTTTTGTGAAAACTTTTCTTGGTAATTTTCTTAAATATCTAATAACAATTGGTGGGATATCATCACCATACTGACCAAAAAGTTTATCTAAAATATCTTTTTCTTTTGGTGTTGGTTCAAAACTTGCTCTTGCACGAGAAGCTTTCATTCCATATTTACCTTTTTCATATGGTTTGTCGTCTGTTTGGTCTTCATCTAATTGGTCATCCAAAAATCCGTCATCTTCATTGTCGTCATTTTCATAGTCAACCATATCCTCTTCTTCATCTTCTCTATAAAGGTTTTTATGCATTCCTTCGAATGTATCAACATCGTTAGAACCACCCTCAATATAATCAAATCCTGAATCCATATTTAAATCCCTAACATTGTAGATATCATCTAAATGTCCTGTTTCTTCTTCTAACCCATCCATTAAAGTCGCATCCCAATCAGAATCGTCTTCTTCCATTCCATGTTTCTTAGATATGTTGTTAACTTTTTTAATTGCTTTATCGGTTTTTGAGTTTTTAGGTTTTACTCCTCTACCTTTTAAAATATCGGAATAGGTCACCTCACCATCACCAGTTAAATCAGGAAATTTTTTACCTTCTCCCATTTCACCTTCATTATAACCACATTCCATACACTCCCCTTCAGTCATTTGACCTCCACATTCTTCACACATAGATTTTTCTTCAACTTGTTCGTTGATACCCATGTTTGTGTATTTTTTAACTTCGCCCTTGTTATTAACGACTAAACCTTCTTTATCACCAGCAAAATCATACACAGTTAATGGTTGTGTATTTGACACTTGTGGCTGCATGGTCTGGTAACCATTGTAAACACTTTTATGTTGGTCTAAAATATCTGACTTCTCAGATGCTGATAATTTACCTAATCCAAAATATCCTCTCATAACTATTATTTTTATTATAAATAGTTTGAAAAGGTTCTTTTTTTCGTTTGACTATTTTAAGAAGTAATTCTATATTTTTACACAGGGAGAAGTTCATGTTCATTTGATAGTATCTTGGTAATTTACTTATCGCCTCAATTTTGAATTTCTCCCCTTTTTTATTATGATAATTAACAATTACGATATAGAATCTTACTGTGAAGGAGCCGTTATGTTAGACGGACTTGAAGACGCAATTGTTGGTATTGTTGAGGATTTCAACGGTCCACGAATACTTTACTCCCAAAGTAAAATTATCAATATCCTACAAGAAAGAGACCTAATGACTATGGGTGAAGCCGAAGAGTTTTACGACTATAACATAAAAGGTTTATATGCGGGAGAACAAAATCCTGTTTTTTTAATTACTATTTCAGAATAATTTTATTATCTTTGCTCTATGATAAAGATAGAGACCGATAGCAAGGGGAGAGCCACCTCTGATGTGTGGATATTTTCTGACCCACACTTTAACCACAAAAATATATGTCGAGGAACGACTAATTGGAGAACGCCTGACGGTGAAGTACCAGTTTCTCAAACTCGTGACTTCTCAACTTTGGAGAAGATGAACGCCGCAATCGTAAATAACATCAACGAGAACGTTATGCAAGATGATATCTTAATATGTCTTGGTGACTGGTCTTTTGGTGGGTACGAATCTATACGTGAATTTTGGGACCGAATTGTTTGTAAAAACATTCATTTAATCTTGGGTAACCACGACCACCACATTGAAAATAATAGAGGGGGTTCTCAAGGGTTATTTAAATCCGTTTCTCACTACAATACATTGAAGATACAAGAACATACCTTCCGTTTGATGCATTACCCTATAAGTTCATGGGATGGTCTTAATAAGGGTGTAATGCACTTACACGGTCACTGTCACTTACCAACTAACTTAAGATTCGGTAAAGGTCAGAGAATGGACGTAGGGATGGATGGTCACCCTGAGTTCAGACCTTACAATGTTATGAGAGAAGTGGTTCCTTTATTAAGACACAGAGATAAACTTTCTGAAATACAGAACGACCACCATTTAGATGACCTTATAAATAAAGAACATGGAGAAATCAGTTAAATTATTTTATACACAACCAAAAGAAGAATTGTTTAACGAACTCAAAGAGGTGTGTATTAAATTTTGGAAAACATTTGATGATAAGTTTGAATACTCAAGTGAAAAAATTAATAGAATTAAGGATTTACCAAATGACGGACCTAATTTTGTTATGATGGTTCAAATGATTCATCCAGTTGCACGAGAAGTTATTTCAAAGTTACTATCTTTGGAGACTAGAAACGAAATTAGTATGAGAATGTACGGATGGGAAAAAGAAAATGATTTTGACCATTTCAATATTTGGAATATAGATAACAATATTATACAAAAATAACATGGAAAAGAATTTATATATTGTAAGAGGAGTACCAGGTTCTGGTAAATCTACACTAGCAAAATCAATTGCCAAATCATGGCAAATCTTTGAAGCTGACAAGTATTTCATGAAAAATGGAAATTACGAGTTTGATTTCAACGGGTTAAAAGACGCTCACAATTTTTGTAAGAGACAAGTCCATAAAGCAATGTATCCTAATTTGGTTAATTCATTATTTTATCGTAATATTGTAGTATCAAATACATTCACACAAGAGTGGGAAATGAAATTTTACCAAATCATCGCAAAAAAGTATGGTTATAAAGTTTATACTATTATTGTTGAGAACAGACATGGGGGTAAAAACGAACATGGAGTTCCTGACGAAAAAATAGAACAAATGAAGAATAGATTTGAAATTAAATTATAAAAACAATCACATGCAAACATTAGTATTCAACACATCAACAAAATCAGTAAAACTTTATGAAGGTAATGAGTCTTCACCAATCCTTTATACTTTTGAAAACGTACCTACGGTTAAATTCGAAGAAGGGTATTACCAAGTAATGCAAATGGACTCAACTTCAACTGAAGAAAAAAGAGTACCCGTTGCTCGTTTCCCTATTGCAAACACAAACATGTTAATTAAAAAATAAAGTGACTGTAGATATCAACATATTGAACGATTATTTAGAAAAGGGTTTGGTGGTTAAAAATGACCACCCAACCCTTCCTCTATCTATATACAACTACTCTCGTACTTGTCAGTATGAAGGTGGGTGGGACGATATTACCAAAATGTGCCGAGGTCTTATCTTGGATAAGGAGGGGAATGTTGTCGCTAAAGCGTTTAATAAGTTTTTTAACTACGAAGAATTAACTTTATCTGATATTCCTGAGGAATCTTTTGAAGTATTTGAAAAATTAGATGGTTCTTTAGGTATTTTATTTTGGTACCAAGGTAAGTGGATTTTAGCAAGTAAGGGTTCGTTCACTTCAGACCAATCAATCAAAGGTAGACAGATTTTAAATAACAAATACAATGTAGAGGTATTACCAAAAGGTTATACCACGGTTGTTGAGATTATTTACCCTGAAAACCGTATTGTTTGTGATTATGGTGAAGACGAGGAATTAGTTGTTTTATCTATGGTAAGTAATGCCAATGGTAAGGAGTTAGATTACGATTCAATGTTGTCAATCAACGAAATAAGCGGATTCCCAACCATTAAAAAATACGATGGTATTTCTGATTACGATACTCTTAAAGATAAGATTAGTGGAAACCGCGAGGGTTATGTAATTCGTTTTAAAAACGGGTTCAGAATAAAAATTAAAGGAGAAGAATATGTTCGTCTTCATAGAATTTTAACTGGTTTCTCTAATGTTGATATTTGGGAATATTTGAAAGATGGGAAAGATTTGGACGAACTGTTGGACCGAGTACCTGATGAGTTTGATAAGTGGGTTAAAACCACAATTCAAAACTTGAAATACGGTTGTTATCAATTAAGGGAGAGAGCAGGTAAACTTCACGATGGATTCCGTTATGGAAAATATGGTGATGTAGACCCTGAACCTACTAAAAAAGAATTTGCAGAATTTGTAATGAAACAACAAGAAGTCTTACATCCAATTATGTTTGCAATGTGGGACCACAACAACGAAAAAGTTGACGACATAATTTGGAAGTTAATGAAACCACAATACAGTAAACCATTTTGGCAAAAAGAGGTAGAACCATGAAAACAAATTTAGACGAAATTTACGAATCAAAAATCGTACATAATTCATTCTTAGATAAAGAATCTGTTGTTGACGCAATGACAGATTCTTATATCTTAGGGTTAAGAGAATCGGAAGAGAAATACAATAAACTTAAATTAGCGTTTGAATCCTTATTGGATTATTGGGGTGATTATGGAAACTATAACGCTTCAAGAAATCATATGGAAGAAATGTGGAGAGAGGAGGCTGGAATATGACATCAGAAGAATATATTTTTGAATTATTAATTGAGGCAGAATCTTTAGGTATAAGAACTAAAGTATTAGCATTATCAAGAGAAATTAGGGAAAGAGAACCTAGAATGGATATGAATACTTCCATCGAAATCGCATATAACACAATAAAAAATGAATCAACTAGATAAACAATACACAGAGTTACTTCAAGACATTCTTGATAACGGAGTGGAGAAAAAAGATAGGACAGGTACTGGTACTCTTTCAGTATTTGGTAGACAAATTCGTCATAAAATGTCTGAAGGATTTCCATTACTTACGACAAAGAAAATGGCGTGGAAAACTATGGTAGTTGAACTATTGTGGTTCCTTCGTGGAGAAACTAACATCAAATTCTTGTTAGATTATGATTGTCATATTTGGGATGGTGATGCTTATAAGAATTATGTTGACACTGTTGATAAAATGTGGTTGAAATCTGGCATTGGGGATTTAGATGATATGATTTATGACAGACTACTGCTTGTTGTAGGGGATGGAATAAGACTTTTGACTCAAGAAGAATTTATATATACAATTAAATTAGATGATGAGTTTGCTAAGAAGTGGGGAGATTTAGGTCCGATTTATGGGGCACAATGGAGGGGTTGGAGAGTTGGTAAAGGAATTGAAACCACCTTAAAAACGGAAGATGGTGAAACTATATATGAAGCGGGTTCAATGTATATCGACCAAATACAAAACCTTATCAACGACCTTAAAACAAATCCAGACTCAAGACGATTGATGGTTAATGCTTGGAATGTAGGTGAGTTAAACCAAATGGTTTTACCACCTTGTCATTATGGATTTCAAGTTTATACAACTGAATTAAGTGATTTAAGAAGATATAATATTTGGTTTAATAACAACTACGAAACAGGTATGGAAAGGTTCTTTGACCCTAAAAACTTACCTGATTTTGATAACCCATATTATACTCCAACCCCAAAGAGAGCAATCTCCTTAATGTGGAATCAACGTTCAGTGGATACATTCTTAGGTCTACCGTTCAATATTGCATCTTATGCGTTGTTATTGGAAATTATTGCAAAAGAAGTTGATATGATTCCTGATGAGTTGATTGGTAATTTAGGTGACGTTCACTTATATTCAAACCATATCGAACAATCAAAAGAACAGATTGGTAGAACGTTAACTTTCGATGAAAGATACTCCCTATACACAGGACATGATAAAACATGGGAAGAAGATGGTGGAAATTCGTATGGTAAAATTAATGGGTTGGATATGATGGATGATAGAGGAATACCAACCAGAACAAGAGAACCATATCCATTACCATCCGTTAAAATAACTCACAGAGAGTGGTATCAACATGAAAAAGTTAAAGAACATTTAGGTGAAAAGACGTTTAATGAAAAAATATTGGCATTAAGACCTGATTGTTTTGAATTATTAAATTATAAATCTCATCCCCCAATCAAAGCACCCTTATCAAACTAATGGAATACGAAATCATACTACCCGAAATAATCGGTGACGAATGGCATAATATTGGAATTGATTTTGCACCTCAAACAATTACTGGAGTCATCCGAGGTGAAGATAGGGATAAAACAATTATTGATTTGAAAAAATATTGTCTTTCATTAGACAACCGTTACCTTAAAAGTTACAAAATAATAAAAAAAGAAGATAAAACGATAATTCAAATTACTGTTTAATGAAAAAATACGGAATAACATCAATGTATGGAAACCCAATCCATCCAGGACATATTGAATGTCTTATGTTGTCCAAAGAACTTGTGGACGAACTATGGGTAATCGTAAATAACGATAAACAAGCCGAATTAAAAAGAGGTATACCTTCCTTCCAAGATGAGGAATATCGTAAAGTGGTTATCGAATCAATCAGATACGTTGACCATGCTGAAATTGCCATTGACCAAGACGGTAGTGTTTGTGAAACAATTAAATTATTTCACGATAAGATTAAATCATTAGACCCTGAGTCTGAAATCATCTTTACAAAAGGTGGTGACCGATTCGCAAACGAAATCCCTGAGAAAATAGTTTGTGATTCATTAGGTATAAAAATAGTTGACGGGTTGGGATTAAAAACTCACAATTCGAGTGACATGATAAAAAAAAAATAATGAAAAAAATATTAGTAACAGGTGGTAATGGATTTATCGGTAGTAATTTAATTAAAAGATTGGTTAGTGAAGGTCATAATGTAGTATCGTTAGATGACTTATCAACAGGTTTAAAAGAATATGAAGTTGAAGGATGTAGTTACTCATACGGTGACATTGAGCAACTTTTATATTGGAAAAATGATAACTTTGATTTGTGTTATCATCTTGCCGCGTTGTCTCGAATCCAAACTTCATTTGATGACCCAATGGAAAACTTCAGAGTAAATGCTGGAGGTACTCAAACTGTTGCACAATGGGCAAAAGAAAACAACGTTAAAGTGGTTTATGCTGGTTCATCATCTCGTTGGTGTAACCCTCAAACTTCTCCTTACGCAACAAGTAAAAAAATTGGTGAGGACATTTTGAAGATGTACAGGACGGCATATAATTGTGATTTTGAAATTTGTAGATTCTATAATGTTTATGGTCCAAACGAATTAGTTGACAGTAAAATGGCTGCGGTTATTGGAATTTGGAGATATCAAATTAATAATGAATTACCAATTACGATAGTTGGTGATGGTAATCAACGTAGAGACTTTACCCATGTTGAAGACATTGTAGATGGTCTATATAAAGTTGGTATGTCTTCAGAAAAACATGAGGACGCTTGGGAACTAGGAACAGGAGTTAATTACTCTGTAAATGAAGTTTATGAAATGATGGTAGAAAAGTTTGGAGAGATTAAAAAAATTCATATTCCTGACCAAGCTGGAAACTATCCTTCAACATTAAGAGAAAATTTTGACACATTGACCCGATTAGGTTGGAGTCCGTCAGATAAATTAAAATCATATATTCAATCATTATGAAAGAAGAAAGACCATGGGGATTTTACGAAATCCTATTAGACACAAGTTACACTAAAGTAAAACAAATCACCGTAAATCCAGGACAACGTCTGTCCTACCAATACCATAATCAGAGAAAAGAATATTGGACAATAGTTCAAGGTTCTGCAACGATAATTTTAGATGATGAAAAAGTTTTCAGATATCAAGGAGAGTCAATTCATATTCCACTTGGTGCAAAACACCGAATTATGAATGAAGAAGAATCACCATTAATCTTTATTGAAGTACAAGTTGGTGAGTACTTTGGTGAAGATGATATTGTAAGGTTAGATGACGATTACGGTAGAGAAGATTCTTAATCGAATGTCATGTAGAGTTGGACTATTTTGCTGGCGAACTTTTCAGCCAAATGGTTCACTCTACTCATATCATCCATATCTAATTTTTTGGATTCCATGTATTTCATAAGACCTTGTACCAATTTCATTTTAGATTCTTCCGCCATTTCTAAAACTTCTTGAAACGCTTCGTTTTCTTCTTTGTTTTCTCCATGGTATCTATCAATCCATTCTCTACCTGAATATAAAAAAGGACCAGCTTGGAACATATTCACAACACTAGAATCTCTAAGTTTGTTAAGAAATTCTCTAAAAAATCTCCAATTAAAGTTTTCAAAAATTTCAGGGTTTTTGGAAAAATAATCATAGTGGCGGTCACCTGTAGTTGAGGCCTCTTGAACTCTCTCTTTTGGTTTTTTCCACGCATCTGTAGATGAAACTAAAGCTAACGTACTTCCGTTATCCCAGTTTACTTCAATAATCAATTCGTCACCGTTTGGTTCAAATGGGTCCCTACTTATTCTTCTTACAGTACCTTCAGTCCCTGGAGGAACACCTGTCTCACCATCCATGTGGTAACAAACAACTTTATCTCCCTCTTTTAATGTTGGATTTAATTCACCTCTCATGATAATAAATATATACAGTATATTTATTGTTGTATGGATTTTTTAATTAACGAATCTCAACTGAGAACAATTTTACAGGAGCAGGATGAATCAAGAATGAACGGGTACATGAAAACCATGTATTCTTTCACCAAAAATCTTGTAAACCGAGCTGGTAAAGTTTATAATCTTAACCTAAAAATGTTATTAACGTGGGGTACCGCTGTTGGTGGATTAGTAATGCCGTTAGACCAATTCATTAAGTCAGGTGAGTTTAATTTATCCGATAACCAAAGATATCTCGTTTTGGCGGGAATTGCCTTCATACTATTTTTTGATAATAAGAAGGGGATAGTTGATGTTTTAAAAAAAATTAAAGAAGAGGGTCTTGAAGAAGTTTTTAAAAAAACTTTAGACAAAGGAAAAGAGTTGAAGTCATCATTCAAAGGTTTCCTATTCTCACTAAATGTTAGTGTTGGTAGTTTTATGGATATTGTGGCTTATGCATTTTTAATCCCAATTATTTTAGATATTCAAAACATTGCCGAAAGTTCGGTCGACCCTAAAGAGGCTGGATTGTTAATTGCTGAAAGACTTGTGTCATCAGGAATTGTTGTTATAGGGGCTCAGGCTCTATCTCAAGTTATTAGAAAGATAATTCAAAAACTTAAGTAAACATGTTGTCGGTTATATCGTAACCTCTCATCGTTGGAAAGACTTCCATCCCATCTAATTTTCTTACATGCCATAACCCTTCAAGGTACATATCATCAATATTACGTAGGTCCATTTCATCATTCATTACCGAGTATATAATATTATCCACACGACTTTTAAAAGAATCATCATCATATAAGTTATCGCTGATTATACCAGCAATTTCATCACCAATTTTTAAATTAGGTATAACCCTTTTACCATCAAATTTAAAATTAGATAAGTCAATAAAGAAATACAAGTTAACATATACGTCGTTGTATTTGTAAAATTCTTTATCATCTCTTATCCATTGAACGTCAAACGATAAAACGTTTTTATTATTAGTAATAATTTCGGCTCTTTTTATCTGTTTTCTTAGTTGAAATAAAAGTTGATTTTGTTTTTCAGGGCTAATATAGACACCATTGTTTATTGGTTCTTTACCGTCAACTAATATATGTTCAGAATACGAAAAAGATGAACCGATATACCCCCATATATTATCAAGTATTTTATGAATTCCACCACTAAAAACTGCAGTTGCATATGACTGACCCTTTTTAGGTAAAATAACGTTTACCGTAATGTTAAACGCAAACCTATCCTCATCAAGTTCAACTTTAACAAATTGATATTCGTAACCATCTTCAAAAAATGATTGACTCATCAATACCTTTTTAGCTATTTTGTAAAGATTAGTCATTATTGTTAAGAATTTTTTGAATTACTTTTTCTTTTTGAGACGGATTCAATCTATGTTTGTGAGAATTTTTTTCAAACCAACTTCTAACCAAAGTTTCAAAATCTAATTTTGTTGTTTTAGATTTTTTATTAAAACCAGCTCTTTGAGCTTCTAACTCATGTTGTTGTGTGTAATATTTTTCAGGGTTTTTAGGCTCATTTTTAGGAAAATTATAACCATCATCATGTTGTTTTACATGTTCTAATTCATGTCGAATAACTTCGTTTAATTCGTAAGTTAATTCTTCTAAAACAGAATATCCCGCCTTCGGATTTGATATAATTGTGATATTCATATCACCATCATTGTATCGTAATTCAGCATCAACATCAATAGTGTCTACCTTATCACTTAATTCTAAATTCAATTTAATTGTAAACCCGTCAAATCCTGGATAAGTGTAAACCATATCATCAACACCCATATCTTCAGGTAGTGAAAATTCACCAACTCTTTGATGTTTAAAAAACAGAACCACATCCTTAACCAATTTTTTGGTAAGTTTATCTAATTCTCCCTCCACTATTAAAGATTCGTTCATTTTCCTTGGTTCCACTTTATTTATTACTTTTGTAATCATTGATGATGGTAATGAAAAATATTTTAATAACTCATCTACTTTTTGTTGTGTTACCCACACAAGATTTTGGTAAGGTCCAGAATCGTATGTTTCAATTTTTGTTTCACGACCAAAATAACCACTCATAATTGAATTATGAGCGTCAGATAATTCGCTTGAAGGTAAGACATACAATGTGAGAGTAACAAAATCTTTCTTATCCCCCATTGAGATATATTCCCTTATTCCTGTAATTTCAACTTTAATGTTAGTAGACGTAGGATATTCACCATCCCCATCTTGAAGATAATATATCTCAAATGTATGGTTTTCAAAAAATCTATTAACTCTGTCTATTATTACCTGTTCTTGATTCATTAACTATAAATACATCAAAATGGAATTGATAACCCTACTCCATAATTAATTCCATTCATATAGTTAACCCCTAAAGTAAAGTCAGGACCCCTTTCAACATTTAATAGAATTCTTAGAGGATAAACTTTAACCCAAACATCTGGTTTGAACTCGGTGTTGTCCATAAAATTTTCAAAAAATACTCCACCCATAACAGATACCTTATTGTTACAAGTAAGGCTTATTCCAGCACGATTAAGTCTTGACTGAGGAGTTGTATAAATGTATGGTTGTGGGAACGATGTGGTGATATAACCACCCATATAAAATCCAAGACCACTGTAGTTGTCGTTATATGTCACAACAAGACTCTTATCGTTTGGAACATACATCACATCTGAGGTTTGCCCGTAGACTACGGAACAAACTAAAATTAAAAATAAAGTAATAGTTGTTTTCATAAGACAAATATACTACTTTTGTATCAATCTAACAAAAATATTAAAACAAACACATATGAACGAAAAATTGATTACCATGTTGAAACTATCTGCAGAGTCAGATAAAGCAAAAGCATTATTAACTTTAGACCTTTTGGGAAACAGAGCTGTTGGTATCGGTGACCACTCAACTAAAGACTTCTACAGCAACGCTGAAGAAGCGTTACAAATGTTGGTAGACGCTGAAGACAGATTAAAGGTTATTGAGAAGTATTTTGGTGGAAAATAATTACACTGTAGAGTGTTGGAATAGGTTTAGGTAATGCTGGCCGTGGCATACAAGCCCTCCTGTCTCGGGGGTGAGGACCAAGAAATAGATTGATAATATGGGGTAGACCACCAGCTTGCAAGCGTTGTGTTATCAATTGAATCTCCTCGTGGTGGTTCGAATCCATCCTCTACAGCCTCAAGTTATTAACATCCCGTAAATTCGGGATGTTTTTTTTTTGACTATCATTTTTTATTTACCTAAAATTACAAAAAACATTAGAACTTATGTCTCGAATAGATGAATTAAAAAAACAGTTCCCTGAACTAAACATGACCATGTTCGATTTATTTAAAAGAATCGACACCTCAAGCAGTTATAAATATTTTCCATTATTATGTAAGGTATTTGGTAAAAGATTTAATATTTTAGACCAATACGAGAACAATAAGGTAAAGAAGGATATTGCAAAATTAGAAATCCATGAAAACCTACTTAGTCGTGGGATTTCTACCGATGGATTGACAGAAAACGAATTGTATTATTTACACTATAGTACTGATTATTTTAATAACGATAATTTTTTCACGGTGAAAGATTTTATTCGTTACATGGAAAAAAATCAGATTGAAAATAAAGATGTCACATCTTATTCAACGATTGATGATTTAAGAGCTGCAATTACTTTGGCGAGTATTAAGGAATTAACTAAAGAACTTGAGGGTCAGGTAGTTAAAGAATATGAAGATGATAAATGGTTAGTGGTTAGACCTTTAACATTCCAAGCGTCTTCTAAGTATGGTGCAACCACAAGATGGTGTACCACTTACCAAAAAGAAAAACAATACTTTGAGAAATATTGGCAATATGGAATCTTGGTTTACTTCATCAACAAAGTAACTGGATACAAATTTGCGGGGTATAAATCGTTAAGAGATGGTGATGAGTTAAGTTTTTGGAATGCCGAAGACCGTAGAATTGATTACTTAGATGTGGATGCTGACGATTATTTATTCCCTATTGTTAGAAGAATTCTTAGTTCCAATAAAACAAATAAAGAATTGTGTTCACCTGAGATTCAAAACCAAGTTACTTCAGAATGTGGTTATAACATTAAAAAAATGAGTGACATTGCTGAACCTGAAACAATGATGGATATGGGTGAGGAAATAGGTGAGATGGAAGTTCGTACTCCACGATACATGGGTGAAGTTATGTTTGGTATGGAGGAACAAATACAAAGAGAAATTGACCATGATGTTGTAATACAATTAAGGGAGGTTGTAAGAGAACATTATCCCGAGGATTCAATCTCAGAAACAATGCCAATGAGAGCTTAAAATAACAAACCCACCTTTATGGTGGGTTTTTTTATTCTATGCCAAACAAATTTTGAATTCAGAATTTGTTTGGCATTTAACAATTTGTTTGGCACGGATAAAACATATTAAAACAATGGTCGTTTATTCCAGTAGATGTGTAGATTTTTATCAACACCCAACATTTTAAAAAAACCTGAAATATCTGAGTTGATTTTATGTGTAAAACTACCTTTAGACCAATCTGGGTCCATATCTAAAAAAAAATTTATTCTATTTGGATTTGCCTCACCAAAATTTACTTTATGTATTGTAATTTTTATTGGTTCATCATCCTCTCCAACTAATTCACTATTAATTTCTGGTGTTATAACATCATCAATATATACTTGTAAGTATTTTTTAATTTTATCTATCTCCATTATTAAGAATTTGAAGAAGAAAGACCTAATTGTTTAGAGTATCTTCCAATATTACAAGACCAATATCCTGCGGTTGTTCTGTCTGTTTTTTGAAGACAATTACTACTTTCTTTAACCACTAATTTAGAATTACCAAAAGTTACTTTCTTAAGTCCACCTGTTTTACTCTTAGTGTAAACCGCAAATTTCTTATGTCCTCTTGGAGTTTTGGATTCCATTAAAGTATCCTCTTCAGTCTCGTAAACATAAGGTGCGTCCAAATAGATATATTGTTTACCAATTTTAACTTTCTTACCCAAATCAGATTCAACCATTAATTTGTCTTTGTAGTTTAAATCGATTTTACCCTCATTATAAAGGTCTCTAACTTCATTAACTAAATTAAAGTAACCCTCAGAGTAAACTTTAAAAACATTATTAGTTAATGACATATCATTTTCAATGTGATATTGTAACGCATCGGAAACTTCAATATTCTCTTTTAATACTAAAGATTTGTTTAAATGTTCCTTCAACGTTTCTTTTATCAATTGTCTTAAATACATACGATTTTTATTATAAATACTTAAAAGTTAACTCCCAATCCAATTGTTCCATTATTAATTACTGGGTCGTAGTCTAATTTTATTGTAAAGTTTTTATAATCATGTAATACACCAACTTTCACAGTTGTAAACCTATCAACATATTTTGGAAAAGTAATATATCCAATATTGTCCTTACCTCTCCATTTAACATCTTCTGTTACACTACCAATCATCATATGTACACCTGTTCTTTTAATCCTCTTACCAACACCCACGTAGAAACTTCTTTGTTCCACAAAATCGTCCACCATTGGGAAATCAACTTGTGTTATAGTACCATACGGAAAGAATGTTGAATTATCTCTTTTAAATGTTGAATTGTACTCAGCTATAAAATACGCTTTGTTTCCAATAGTAAAAAAACCACCAATTTGTTTATCTGTAGTTGTTTGAATACCAAAACTAATAATTGGTTTTTTACCTCTAATAGTCTCTGTTTTACCATTATTATAAACATACACTCTTGATGGTTGTCTGTAACCCCAATCATTAATATACCAACTCGATGACCAATGATTAAATCCAAAGACAGGGGCTCCCAACATATTCCAATTATTCCAACCCCAATTATTCCAATATGGGTTATGAATAATAACATTTGGTTGGGTAACATTATTTCTTGGAGGGTCATTTCTCCAACTACTTACTCCATTCGTTGGGGTTTGTGTTGGTTGAATTGATGGTCTCGGGGTTTGAGGTGGATTACTTCTCCACGATGACGTTTGACCAAAAGTCAATAATGGTAAAATTAGTAGAATTAATAATAACTTTTTCATGACATTATATTTTATTATAAATAGTAAACTAACAATCTTTTAATTAAAAAGTATTTATAGTTATAAACGTAAATTATTATGATACTAAAAATTGGGTCTAAAGGAGAAGACGTAAAAAAAATACAATCTAAATTAGGTTTAAATGCCGATGGTGTATTTGGACCAGGAACGGAAAAAGCAATTAAAAAATGGCAAACAGATAATCATTTAGATGCCGATGGAATTGTAGGTGAAGGAACTTGGAGTAAGATGTTCCCATCTCAACAATTAATTACTGAACCGTCATCTGTAAAATCATCAACCACTTCAGGTAGTGAATTTAAATTAGAAAATCTAAAAGGTCACATACCCGATTCGGTAATAGCTCAGATTCCTGATACCGCTAAGAAATTTAATATAACAACACCATTAAGATTGGCACACTTTTTAGCTCAATGTGGACATGAGTCTGGAGGGTTTAAAGCTGTTAATGAAAATTTAAATTACTCGGCAAAAGGTTTAAAAGGTACTTTTGCAAAATACTTCAAAGAAGTTGGTTTGGCTGAATCGTATGAAAGAAACCCTCAAAAAATTGCCAATAGAGTTTATGGTGGTAGAATGGGTAATGGAAATGAATCTACAGGTGAAGGATTTAAATTCCGAGGCCGAGGGTACATTCAATTAACAGGAAAAGAAAATTACACTAACTTTGCAAAATTTATTGGAGAAGATACTGTTTCAAATCCTGATTTAGTCGCAACAAAATATCCGTTAGCATCTGCAGCATTCTTTTTTAATTCAAACGGGCTTTGGTCAATTTGTGATAAAGGAGCAGATATTACAACAGTAACTGCGGTAACCAAAAGAGTTAACGGTGGTACTACTGGATTACCTGATAGAATTAAACACTTTAAAGAATATTACCATTTATTGTCATAATTTTGTAATTATCAAATAAAGTATTACCTTTAAATTAAATTAAAAAAATTATGACCAAAGATAATATTAAACTAGCAATCAAGGATTTTGAGTGGGTGATTAAGATTTTAGAGTCTTCAGAAGATGAAAGTCATATGGAGACAACTTTAAAATGTTTTTCACTATGGGATTCAAAATATTCAGATTCAGGTCTAACAAGATTAGAATTAGATGTGTTGAATAAGTTGAAGTTTAATTTTTGGTCATTATATAAAGATAAAAATAGTAAGATTGGAACCATTAATATTTAATAGCGAATTCATACCAGAGGTACAAATCGCAGTCATTCTTGACGACCATCCTCAATATGGGGAACTTAAACCATTATTTGATGAGTATGGGTATGGATTTATGGTGCCAGGTAAAAACTTGATTATAATAGATGGAGAACAATTTATTGATAACTTTGGAACTGATGTTCTTAAATTTATTGAAGCCCATGAAGTCTCTCATATTATATTGGGACATGACGGTCCAAGAAATGATGATGAGGAGATGGACGCTGACTTAGGCGCTTATTTGTTATTACAAAAAGTTGGTAGACAAGATTCTATTAAAACTCTTTTAAGACACTTTAAAGAAAGACATGGTGTTGCTTTTGATGAAAAATTATTAGATAGAGTAAAAAATTCATTCTAACGCTATTGAAAAGTGGACTTTTTTAAATATTTTTCATATTTATTTGTACACATCGCTCCTTAAGGAGTGTTCTCATATATCCCTTTCCAAAAGACCCGCGAAATTTATTTTGTCGGGTCTTATTTTTTTACTATATTTGTAGAAATATTTAGAAAAAATGGAACCAGAGAAAGACATATTTGATGAGTGGTCAGATGAGAGGTCTAAAAAACCTTGGATTATACGAAAATTAGAATTTATTCCATTATGGTGGAATCATGAGGGTAGGTATCTACATAAAGAAATTCTTACAGGAATAAAAAATATTTGGTATTGGTTACCGATTATTTGGAAAGACAGAAATTGGGACTCTCACTACATCTTTGAGATTATGATGCATAAACTCAAAGCTCAATCAAAATATATTGGAGGTCGAGGTATTCATTTACGTGCTGAAAGAGATGCTGAAGTTATGATGACATGTGTCAGATTAATGAAACTTATTCAAGATGATTTTTATAGTACAGAGTACTCAGATTATCATAAAACAAAACATTGGTTTGAAGATGTTCCAGGAAAAGAAGGTTTGAGTTCATGGGAGTCTAAATTACTTGAAGAAAATTTTGATGATTATTTTAAAAAATACCCATTAATTTATAAAAGAGTATTAAACGGTGAAGGTGTCTTTGGAAAAAAAGGACATAAAGATGATAAACAAGTTATTGCAATGAATATTGCTCATATTAATCATGACAGAGCGAGAAAATTGTTGTTCAAAATAATGGAAGAAAACATCGAAAGATGGTGGGATTAAATTTAAAAAAATATAAGTTATGTGGAAAGTTTATTTATTAATGGCGATTGTAGTTATAGTTATTTCGTATCTTTGGGTCCGAGGAATTGACTACATGACAAGGAATCATCCTGATTATAAAGGACACGATTTATTTGGGGATTTTGACGAAGAAGATAAAGACAATATATTATGAAAATAACATTCATCAGCGACACGCACAACAAACACAACCACCTTACAAGTAAGGGGATGGGTAACATATTGGGTAGTGGAGACGTTTTAGTCCACGCTGGTGATATAACCAGTATGGGTAAAGAACACGAAATCCAAAATTTCTTGAATTGGTTTGCTCGCACTGATTTCAAACATAAAATCTTTATTGCAGGTAATCATGATTTTGGATTTGAACATGGATTCGAAATCGACCAAGAATTCAAAGATATGGGAGTTATCTATCTTCAAGATAGTGAAGTTACCATTGACGGTGTGAAGTTCTATGGTAGTCCATGGCAACCTGAATTTTACGATTGGGCATTCAACCTACCAAGAGGGGAGAAACTAGCCCAGAAGTGGTCTAAAATCCCTGGTAACACTGATATCCTAATAACTCATGGTCCTGTTTACGGATTATTGGATTACGCACCTCATGGAGGACACGTTGGATGTGAGGAACTATATAGAAGAGTTTTTGATGTTAAACCAAAGATTCATGTATGTGGTCATATCCACGGGGCTTACGGTCAAAAAAGTATTGAAGGTGTTGAGTTTTTAAATGCTTCAGTTCTTGATGAAAGATACGAACACGCTCACAAACCTATTGTTGTTGAATTCAACACTGAAACTAAGGAAGTGGTTTATGCTTAAAGAGTTGTGTGATTGTGGAAAAGTTGCAGTATGGTGCTACATGCCAGGATATTCTTCAGGTAGTAGCCCATACTTTTGCGATGAATGTATCCATCGTGGGTGTGACTGTAATTACACATCTATTGAAGAATCAGATTTACCTGAGGGTCAAGAAGGTATTGATTGGAAATGGATTGAAGATGGTAGTATTTGGACATCTGTCGATGATAATGGGAGGGAATGGCCTTGCGCAGAATATGATTATGACCCTGATGGGTATGAACGAAAAATAAATCCTCATGAATATGAAAAAAATAGCATTTGAAACAAAAGAAGTCTTAATCTGTGAATGTAACTCAGATGAGCATCAATATTTAATTTATTACAGTGAAGATGAATTTCCAGACGGACAAAAAATTCCAATGGTTTATATTCATCCACATTTAATAACATATAACTCTTTTTGGAAAAGAGTTCTTTATGGAATAAAGTATATCTTTGGATATAAAACAAGATATGGTGCTTGGGATGAGTTTATGGTAAACCCTTCAGATGCCAACAAAATACAAGAAATTGTTAACTACTTAAAGAACGAAAAAAATGACTAAAATTTATTTAGATGATGTAAGAACTCCTGTTGATAAAGATTGGACTATAGTAAGAGACTACGAACAATTTGTATCTAAAATTCAAGACATTGGATTGGAAAACATTGAGTTAATTTCATTAGACCACGATTTGGGTGATACTGCAATGGCTGAATGGCACAAAAATGTTTATCACAACTACACTTTAAACTACGATAACATTTTAGAAAAAACTGGAATGGATTGTGTGAAATGGTTAATCAATCAATGGTTAGATGGACAACCTGTTGTAGATGTTGTTGTTCACTCGGCAAACGCTGTTGGTAGTGCTAATATGATGGGGTACATTAACAACTATCGACACATTAATCGATTACCTCAAAATTGTGTTAGAGTACAAATCAAACATACAGTATAGAAAAGGTGGAGAAATCCACCTTTTTTGGTATTTATTAATATGGCAATACAAAGTCAATTTTCAAAACTACCAAAAAAACAATTGGTATTCATCGCCGAAAAATTAGTTGATGAGGATTTTCCTATTGGAAACCCTTATGACACTGATTTTGATAGTGCAGAGAAGATTCTAACAGAGGTTGCAAATTATTTTAGTTTGGCGGTAACTCAAGAAGATGTTGAATTCTTTTCAAAATTTTTAGAGGTTAATAATAACATAATTGCGGAACTTTTTGCTAATAATCGTGAACAAATGAGAAACTCTTCTCTAATTGAGCAATTAGTAATCCCTGTCGCAAAAACTTATGACTTACATTACACCACATGGGGTAGTTGTAGTTATACCGAATATAAAGCATCATATTTTGATTCTTACGATAAAGATTGGGTTACAGATTCCGCGTCACAACAAAGAAATGATGGTAATTGGGATATGTGGGATGGTCGTGATATACGTGATACAGAATATGAGAACTTTGAGGAATCTGATTCTTCATATAATCATGTATACAACGTAGATGACAAACAAGAAACAATATACAGTGAATCTATTTTAGATAAACTTGTAATTGAAAACACTAAAGACGTTGTTAATTCTCTCGATAGAAATACTTTAATTAAATTAAAATCTATTATCGAATCAAGGCTTAGACTTCTTTAATCTTGCTTCTTGTTTTGAAACCTTCTGAGCCTCTTTAGCCAAATCACCCAAAGTTTTTTTCTTTATTGGTGTGGGTGGGACATAACCTCTCTTATACTTAATTTCAACTTCTACAGGGCCTGCAATTGTAATTTTTGAGTTATATTTCCAAATAGCTATAGTTTCTTCGTCTTCATAGACGTGTTCCCATTTGGTTGGTTTTTCGGTCGATTTTGAATTAGTTATTATTGCCATAACACAAAGATACAAAAAATTATTGACAATGCAAATTTAAAAAATCTTCGTCAAATGATTTTGGTAATGATGTCCCTGTAAGATATACCCATCGTCCACATTTTATCTTTTTAGGTGCGGGATGAACTAAAATACCTCCAATACCATAGTTTAATAATTTTGAACCTGTAGTTCTATCGGAACTTTTAACCTGTATTGGAACCCATTTGTCGTTAAACTTAACCATTAAGTCACATTGAAATGTGATGTCAACAAGATTACCATAAGATGAAAATATTCTAATATCTGATTTGGGAATTCCGTTAAATAATAACCAAGCAATAAAACTATCCTCTGCATTATCTCCTTTATCTGTAGTACTCATGATACGGTTTCTCATTTTATTGAAATCGTAATCTGTGTCAGGGCTTTCCGCAGTCCTTAATATGGTAATAATATCTTCATCCGCAAAACTCAAAGTTGGTATCTTTGTTCTAACTATCCTTTTTTGGTCTTCATCAAATTCAGACAAATCATGAATTTCTTCAATAGGTCTTTGTTTAAAGTAGTTGGTAACTTTATCTTTTGGGCTACCATTGTTACCTAAGTCACCTTCTTTATCTCTTTTAGCAATTAACTTACTCCAATTAGTATAGTTAGTGTTAATCTTGTTAAGGATAGACCACTCATCTCCTTCAATAAACCCCCAAAAATCTCGTTTAACCAATAGTTTTAATAAATTGGTAACTTCATCTGAGATACTAACTTTTTCATCTCTGTCAGGAAAACTAAATTTTTCACCTGTATCTGTAATATGCCTTTTGAAGAACCTTAAATCACTAACATTTCTATTCATCCATTCTCTTTCAGGTGTACCAATTTTTACTTTATTTAAATCACTTAATAAAAATCTTTTGTTACTTCTAAGGATATCATTATAGGCTTTGGTACCTAAATCCATGATTAAGGATTGCATTTGTTTGTTAAACTGTAGGCTACTTAAAATTGTTGGTTCGTAAAATTCCTTTTTGAATTGTGTTACAGCGTCTTTAATTTTAGTGTTAGATAATTTACCTAACACTTTCAATTCTCTACTTAAATCTTGTAGTTTGGAGTTATTACCTGTATAATCACTAAGCATAGCTAAAGTATCATACTTTTCCTCCTGTTCTTTTAATAATGATTTAATAAATCCTCTCATACCATAATAAATACCTACAATAAATAAAAACCCCCTCTTTTAGAGGGGGTTAGTTAATTTAGAGGTTCCCATTATTTTTTTGGTGGAACCATTGTAAGTTGTGATGTCATACCCATCGCAGCACATACTGCAATTGCGTATTTGCAAACAGATAAAATAGGTTCATCTAATCCTAATTCAAAACTTTGATTTGCAATTAGAACCGCTGTTGCGGATGTTCCTAAAGTTAATGCCAATTTCTTAATTCCTAAGAAAAATGATGGAGTCTCTGCCTTCCATCTTTCAATAATTAATTTAATTAATTTCATAGTTTGATAATTTACTTACCAATAAATATCTAAAACTTCACTAAGAGACTACAAATTAAAATGGTTCGTCACTTGTTTGTGTTACACCATTATTATTTGTTACAGTTTGTGTTCCTGAACTATCAGTTGTCACTACCGCACCTAACATTAAGTATTTGGTGTTTGCCAACGATGTAAGAGGTCCTCTTGGTGTTGATTGAGTTGTTAAACTTGAATTATACACAGCTGTTCCAATAGTCATTCTCATATTAGTCCAATAACCTGGCCAATAACCTCCATAATATCTACTAACAGTATCAGTAGCAGTATTATAATTTAGAGTATCTGTTGATGTAGCTGTACATCTTATTCCATCAATATAAACTGCCGTTAAACCACCCGCATTTCTATTATAGATTAAATAATGCCAAGCATTGGTAGTAATTGCAGAACCCATAGTGTAACTGAATGAACCTCCTCCACCATTTTTGTCCGAAGTAATTGTTGTATTATTAGCAAAATATAAATTCATACATCCTGTAGGACTACTTACAGGAGAACCTACTACACCTTTAGAATTAAAATTAGAATTATTGTAAAACCATCCTTCTAACGTAAATGCTCCTGCTCCAAAAGTAACACCAGGACTTAATCCTAATGTTTGATTACTACCGTTGAATAGTAAACTACCCGCTAATGTTGTATATGGAGTAGGACTTGGAGTTTGTGTTAATGTTGGTGTAGGTGTTGGTGTTGATGAAGTTCTTGTAGGCGTTGGTGTTAATGTTGGTGTAACTGATGATGTTTGAGTATTAGTTACACTTGGCGTAGGTGTACTTGTATTTGTTGGTGTTGCCGTAGGTGTTGGTGTTACCAATGAAGCCTCACAATCATCACAGTTAAAATAGAAAGTTAGTGGTGCTCCTGTATCTGTTGGGGTATCAACAATCTTATTGACAATTCTGTAACATCCACTTGGAGTTGCTCCTGTAAATGTCATGTTGAATGTATCACCAGGGAAAAATGCTCCTGGTCCTAAATCAGCGACTAATACATTCAAAGTAGTACATCCTGAAATTGTGTAAGTTGTGGTTGTTCCGTCAATACAATCGGCACAATTAGAATAGTAAGATATTGGGTTACCACCATCTGTAGGTGTTGCGTTGATTTTATTGATAATTGTGTAACATTCAGTTGCAGTCGCTCCTGTAAAGTCCAAATAGAATGTATCACCAGGGAAAAATGCTCCTGGTCCTAAATCAGCGACAATAACATTTGAACTACTACATCCTGAGATGGTGTAAGTGGTAATCGTACTTAAATCAGTTGAAGTTGGTGTTTGTGTTAATGTTGGTGTAACTGATGGTGTTTGAGTATTTGTTACACTTGGCGTAGGTGTAATTGTATTAGTTGGTGTTTGAGTATTAGTTACACTTGGTGTCGGTGTTACCGATGCAGTTCCTGTTGGTGTTTGAGTATTAGTTGGTGTTTGAGTATTAGTTGGTGTTTGAGTTGGTGTAACCGCAATTGTCCCT
>Ga0209443_1000042_pt1 | contig 71421 bp, 75 predicted proteins | sample LauGreBMM110DCMD_2_FD_187571 | JGI IMG/M metagenome (GOLD analysis project Ga0209443, IMG submission 187571) | Freshwater lake microbial communities from Lake Michigan, USA - Su13.BD.MM110.DCMD (SPAdes) (version 2) | ecosystem: Environmental > Aquatic > Freshwater > Lake | place: Lake Michigan... | reverse complement strand
TCGGGCGAGGTCTTTGAGAGGTGGAAATGCCGCATTTCAAAATGGGGATGCGTCGATGGCAGTTCCACGAGCGGTCGGAGACCAAGCCTCCTTTGCCAAACCTGAAACACACAGCGCACCTCAAGTGTCGTTCCCTCTGGGGTGACAAAATCAGAGCAATCAATCTGGGCCGCTAAGTGGAAAGCACGATTTACGCGATTGAGAAACGTATGCTTCTTGAAGCTGCGGGGAAGAATGAAGGCCACGGTTGAGGCGAACTCCATGGCCCGATCCATGAAACGCATCGCTAATGCTCCGCGCTGTCCAAATGGCGGATTGCCGATCACGAGGAGGTTGGGTTTGAAAAGCGGCGGCTCGAACCGGAAGAAGTCGCTTCGCTCAATCCCAGGGCCGCGCGGCTCGATGTCGATGGCATGGATGAGAAGTCCAGGCAGAGCCCGGAGGAACGCACCGGCCCCGGCGCTTGGTTCGAGAATATAGCTGAACCGTTCCAGCTGCTCCAAGGTTCGCAGTAAGTCCACGCACCGATTTGCGAGGGAATCCGACGTGAAGTAGGCTTCCGTTCCTACGGTGCGTTTGCCTCCACCCAGACGGTGGGATTGAACTGGCAGGTCTAAAACCCTCATTTATGTTTTACGTAATAGAATCAACCCCGCCCGATGGGGGATTTTCGCCCCCCTAGTTTCCACAATAGAGAAGTGACCCACCGGACGGGCACTGACCAACGACAGGTTGGCCAGCGAAAATTATTTTCTAGGAAGCGGGTTCCACCAGTTCCAGCGCCTTGGGGAAACTGTTGGCCGCTTCCCAGATGTGGAGCAGGCGCGGGATGAGTTTTTTGATGTCTAACAGGTCGTTGGGGACGCAGTAGTTGCTGAGCTTCATCCAGCTCTCGTCCTTGAGGCCGCCGGTCAGCTCAAGCTCGACCATGATATGCTCGTGGTGGGTAGACACCGATAACTCGACTTGGCAGCCGGCCTTGTCGTAGTTGCCGTGGCATCGGGTCGGGGTCTCGAACTGCTTGTAGAAGCAGCGAGAGTAGACCTTGAACTGGTTCGGGTATTCGCGCCATCCGTCCGCCACTAATTGTTCGTAGATGTTCATTCTGATTTCTTTCTCAATGCTGCCTCCAGCTCGAACGCACAGATGCGGAGCTGCGTCATCAGGGAGAGGGTTTGGTCGTGGGGAATCCTTTTGGACCTGGCCTCCTCGACCTGACGTTGGTACTGGTCGGCGTCCTTGCGCCACTTGATGATGAGCTTGGTCATGGCATCGAAATGTGTGCGGCGGCGATTTTTGCGTGGTTTTCTTCAATAAACCGACACCGTACCCATTCGCGGCCGGTTACCTTGCACCGCCAATCACCGCCAAAATACCCACAGCATCCACCATCATTGATGCACGAAGCTTCTCCTGGAGTTTCGTAACAGCAATCGAATGAAGAGTTGGATGTAGGAACAGTGTTTGATCCTCTGCCTTGCATCGCAGACCGCCATCCGGCGTATGCTGGCAGCTTTCGTTCTAAGTGTGCGTTGTCGTTCATAGCGCCATCTCCTCCTGGACCATCCCTTCGACCTTTTCTTCACCCTCATCTTCGTTCTCGTCCTCAACTGTCTCTGCTGCAACTGCCTGGTCCCGGCTCCATTGAGACCTTGGGTTTGCAATCGCGAACAGGAGCGAGTGGGTCTTGCACCACCGCCGGCATCGGCATTCGAGCCTCGACGTGAGGGTGGATGGCTCCTGGCACGAGGGCCATTCGCACGGGTCGTCTGTGGTGGTGGGGGGTGCTTCCATAAGTTAGAAAGGGAGGTCGAAGCCCGCGACCTCATTGATGATCCACGGGCTTTTAGCCCCTAGGAACTTGGGGTCATAGGCAGGGTCCACCTCTACGACGATCTGCACGGTGGAGTGGCGGGAGAACATTGGGGGGTACGCGGTGTAGATGCTGAACGCCTCGATAGGAGCGGTGGAGAGGTACTCAGCGCAGGAGACGAAGATGGTGGATGGGGGTGCTTTAGTTCTGTCCCCAATTTGACCAAGGACCAATTTGACCACCATCCGCTTGTGACGCTCCACTTCAGCTTTGAGCGCTGCAACTTCAAGGTCGTGGTCGGCCTTGGACACCACGTCGCCATCGAACTTGCGGAGTTGGTCCATGGCGAATTTCAACTCGGCCGCCTGGGAAGCGGTCAGTTTAAGTTGAGCCTGGCCCCCTTTCGTCTTGCTCATGTCGTTTTCAGATAGCCCGTCGCAAGCCGCTGTTGGCCCGCCAGCGGGTTTTGATGGAAGAGTTGTCACGTTACAGTGGTGGCCTTCACCGGAAGCCCTACGACGAACGCAGGGATCTGGTCGAGCGGCAGGGGGGTGGCGGGCACCCGTGGTAGGTGGGTCAACTTGTGTGCCACCGCTCCGTTGTCGAAGGCTACCTCGGCCGCCAGTGCGTATCCAGCGGTCCCCTTCATCTGCTCCGCGTATTGGCAGAGGTTGGTGAGTTCGATCATGGTCATCCCGTTCGGGCCGTGGCGGACCATGTGCGGCCTCTCGATGGCCGGCGCTGGAGGTTGTGTTTCGAGCCGATGCTCGCAACCAATCGGTCGGTCCGCTCTGTTGAGCCAGTTGATGAACCGGGTTCGGGTGGGTGGCTTGCCTTTCTGGGCGCACCACCTCTTCATCTTCGAGAACTCAACCTCGATGTGGATGCCTCGATAAGCGATGTCGTCGGCCAACTCTTTGAACCAGGCGGCATCACCCGACTCGTCATCGCCGAACGTCACTTTGGGACGGCCCTTCTTTTTCGGTAGAAGCGGAGCGCCATTATCGGGCGGGGGCGGCGGGGGCGATTTAAGAGCTTTGCTCCGCTCTGCTAGCTCTGCTAGCTCTGCTAGCTCTGTCGGAGCATACCTAGTAGCAGTGCTAGCAGGTATGCTAGTAGCATCGGGAAGTGTGGTTTTGTTGGGGTTTTCCAGTTTCACGCCCCACCGCTTTATGGCGTTATCCCTGCCCTTTTTCTTAAAAGCGGATATGTGCCCTTGATGTTCCAACCAGTCATGCACTAAATAAACACCGCCTTCGCTATGCAAGAATCCTGCACGCAGCATTGCTGCTAGCATCTCGCCGTCTGCCCCCCACCAACCGCAGATACCTTCGATCTCCTTCACAGAATAGTCGGAGAGAACACCGTCTTCGCTGTGGAACTTTCCGCAGTACGCCCAAAGACGGAGAGGGAGCGCGTCCGCGCCACGGCCAAGGAGCGCCACCAACCGCTTGGTCTTCCGGTGCTCGAAGTAGTCGAGATCTAGGTTGAGAGAAGGCATAGGTTACTCCGTCGCGACCGCATGGCGATGGTCGATGAACCGGTAGACAGGCTTCTCAAACAGCACATTGATGGACCCGGACGGGCCTCCTCGGTTGGCGATGACGGAGATCTCCGCCTCGGCGTTCGCCAGTTCGATCTGGTCGTCTTTACCGTGGATGACGATGACGCAGTCTGCATCCTGGCCAATCGACGCGGACTCCCGAAGGTCAGCAAGCCTGGGCCGTCGCTTCCCTTCCGACTTCTCGAACTCTCGGTTGAGCTGGGCCAGCGCGATCACGGGTACTCCTAGCTCCATGGCGAGGGCCTTGAGCCCTTTGCTGATGGAGCTGATCTCCTGTTCCCGGCTTCCCGCCCGACCTCTCGACTCTTTGGACCCCTCCATGAGCTGGAGGTAGTCCACGCCGATGAGCTTCACGCCCTTCTCGACAACTAGACGGCGGGCAACGGCTCTCAGCTTACCGATGGAGATGCCTGGCTCGTCGATGGTGGTGAGCGGTTGCTTGGCCAGCTTCACCATTGCAGCGGTTATGCGTGACCACTTGAGCTGCCGAGCCTTCTGCTCGCCAACGTTGATGTCCTTCGCGTCGTAGTCGATGGACGATGGGTTGGCTAGCTCGTGAGACGGAACGCCTGACTCGCGGCAGAGGCTCCGCTCGTTCACGTCGTCCTGGGGCATCTCCAGCGAGAACAGGGCCGCCGGGAACACCGCCCCGCCTTTCTCGTCTTTAAGCCCGCAAGCGTGGTCAAGGAATTGCAGCACCAGGGACGACTTGCCCCATTTAGCTAATGCAGCGATGACGTAAAGCTTCCCTGGCTTCCAACCGTTCGTCATCTGGTCGAGTGCGGCCAGCGGTGTCGGGATGCCGACCACAGCACCGGCCCGCTTGCGATTTATGTCCATCGTGTCCACGACGCGCCGGAGGCTGTCTTTGCGCGTGGTTGCCGCACGGACCAGTCGGATCTGGCGGATCTGCATGATGTCCCGCTCCACCTCGTCGATGAGGGTGTCCACTCCTCCCTCGTGTTCACGGACCCGTCTGAGGACGTTTGTGCAGACCTGCACCATCTTCCGCAGAACACTTTTCTCGATGACCGTATCCAGATAGTGGGGGAGGTTTGCCGCGCTGGGCACGGCATCCATCAGGCTGCTCAAGTAGGCGAGGCCGCCGGCACCGTCCAGTTGCTTGATGTCCTTCAACCTCTGTTGCACCGTGATGAGGTCAATCCCATTTCCGCCCCGCTCGTCATACATGGTGAGAAGCACCTCGTACAACGCTTGGTGGCGCAGGTCGTAGAACATCTCCGCGTCCGACCCAGCCTGCTCAAGACACATTCCGAGGCATTCCTTCGGAGAAAGAAGGATGCAGCCGAGCACGCCTTGTTCGGCTTCTGTCGAATGAGGGGGGAGTTGATCGAGCTTGGAGAGGTCGATTGCTGATGCCCTTTCTCCGCGTGGGTTCCAGGCTTTTTCGTAAGACATTTGTGGCTCTGAGGTCATTTTATCTCCTCGATCGTGATTTCTGTGCGCGGGTTTGCGGAGTCCTTCTTCTGGGTCACTGATAGTTCGATGTGTTCTGCTGAATCATCCGGTATCAATCCGGCATAACGGGCTGCGTCGATGAAGTATTTCGGGGTCAGGTTGTCCGGGTCTATGAGCCGCGTGCGGTAGCTGACAACGCTGACGCGAAAGCGACCTGGGTGGCTTCTTTCTCGCGCCTTCTTTTCCACGGGTTCATCGCGAACAGGGCGTTGAGGCTCGGGACTTTGTGGAACACGATGAGCTTCACGGGGTAGCTGACCGGCCGTGTTGGCGGCGAGAAATGCGGCGCTGGCGTTCGGGAACCTTTTCTTGAGTGCTTCATACGGCATCAACGGATTCCGGCTCATACGAGTAGTTCCTCCTCCGCTTCCGGCCTCAGCGGGCCGTAGAGCGGGAGGACTCGCTCTTTCAACCTTTCCACCACGATGTCGCAGTAGTCTTTGTCGGCTTCTATCCCGATTGCCTGAATGCCGAGGTCGCGGGCTGCAATCAGTGTGCTTCCGCTCCCGCAATAAGGGTCCAGGATGGACAACGGACTGGTGGCGTGCCCGATACACCAGCGCATCAACGCGAGCGGCTTCTGGGCAGGATGCCACTTGGTCTCCTTGTTCTTCATGTCCTGCTGTATCATGCCGTTCCAGCGGTAGGTCAGCTTCCGGACCGGCATGTCGATGTTCGTCCACGCCAACTCAGCGTCAGCGAAGTCTCCAGAGTTGTCTTTGTCCCACACCAGCCACCCAGCAGTCGGGGGGAGCCGCATGAAATTACCCCCCCAGATGATGGACTGGTCGGCGCGGCTGACCATCATCTCCAGAACCCATCGGTCCGGGGGGCTCTTGTCCCACCGCTTCACGTCCCAAGCCTTTGCTGGCCCAAGGTTGGACCGACGGCCAACCGATGAGGCTCCCTTGTCGCGGTCGTGGTTGATCCCGTAGGGTGGGTCAGTGAGCAAGAGCCCGAACCTACCAAGCCGAGGCACCATGTTTGCCGCGTCTCCGTAGAATAGCGTGATGCCTTCGGCTTGGTAGTAGGGGTCCATGGGTCAGAACTTCTTCCCGCCGTGCTTCGCGGTGCGCCCCTTGTTCATTTCCGCCTTTGCGACGACGGCCTCGGCGACACGCCACCCTCGGGCGTGAGCCATGTCCATGATACGGATGACCACATCGGCAAGCTCCGCCTCGACGGCCCGGAACTCGGGAACCTTGTCGTCCGGAGGGTTGCCCTGTCGCAGCCCCTCAAGCGCCTCGGACAGTTCCGAGTGCATCAGCGCAATCGCCTCGCCATCGTTCCTGGCTTGGTCCCACCACCCCTTGCTGACGGCGGTGGCGTGAACGTCGGACTGCTGTTGCCTGAATGCGGCGATAAACGAAGTTTGTGCCGGGGTGCAGATCATGGGGTCTTTGTGTCCTTCAATCATAGTCGGTGCGAAAAGGCCGGGGTGGGGTCAGAACGGAACGTCGTCGTCGGCCGGGGGCGTGGCCGGGGGCGTGGCCGCAGGTCTCCGAACAGGGTTTCCAGCGTTCACGACCGGGGCCGGTCTTGCTGGCGCTCCACCACCACCGTCGGCGTGCTGCTCGACTGAATAGTAGAACGTGTAGATCTCCACATTGGACATCCACTTGCCTGCCTCGCGCTTGCTCTCGTACACATTGGAAGACACCTCTCCGGAGACGCAGACGAGTGCCCCTTCCTTGATGTCTGCCAACGCTTGTTCCATCTCTCTGGCTTGAAGCTTGATGTCGGTCCGTTGCCGGTATCGCTTCTCTCCAAACAACTGCTCGTCACCGACAAGGGTGAACGCGATGAACGACTTGCCGGACCTCCCGGTCAATGTGCGGGCGTCAGATGCGACGCGACCGATGAATGTTGCGATTGGTTTCTTCATTGTAACGTTACAGTTTGCGTTTCATAAAACCCGGCAGGCTGAGCTTCCGCAGATTTTGCGGGTAGCCTGGCCATACTCCGTCCCGACTGCACTTGGCGTAGGTGTCCATGTCCGTCAGGCACAGGGAGTAACCCCAACGCAGTGCCTCCTCATCCAGTGTGTAGGCCGCCACCAGGTAAGGGGGGGTCTTCTCGATGGCGAAGAACACGAACTCGCTGCGTTTATCCTCAGACCCGCACAAGCGGTCCCAGAGGTTGAGATACCACGCCGCCTGAGAGGCGTAGCGGAAGTTCACGAGCGCCTTTGAGAACTCCTCTTCGCTGGCGTCCTGCGTTGTCTTGAAGTCGATGAGCCGCTTCGACTTCGGCACGAAGTCCAGCCGGCCTTTTCCGCGAACCGGACCGTAGGTGGTGTTGAGGTGGGTGAACAAGCTGACCTCGCTGGTGCCTTCCGATAGGTACTCACGGACGAGTGGGTGGCGTGACGCTGCCTGGGACATCCCGACAATCTCCTCGTAGCTGTCCCTGCCGGTCTTTGGTAGCACGATGAGACCTTTGCTCAACTGCTCCTTCTTCCAGTCACGGCAGTAGGTGGCGTTGCCGCTCCACTTCTTCGTGGTCTTCCCGTCAGGGTACTCCTCTGGTTGGAGGGCGATGCCGGGAAGCGGCTTCTCAGGCTCAAGGATGAGGCTGTGTGTCAACGTCCCGATGATGTGGGCGGGCTTCGGCTCCCTGTACGTCAGCATGTAGGCCAACCCATGCGCCGGGGTCGGAGACATCTCCTTCATCAACGAGTGGCTCAGCGCCGGCTCGGCGAAGTAGTCGGCCGATGGAACGTCGTAGAAGACTCCGTCCGATCCAGTGGTGAACGGGATGGCACTCATTCGGAGGCTTTCGGGGTCTTGATCGCCTTGACGACGAGGGACCATTTGCGGAGCACCGAGTTGATGACGCTCGGCTTGACCTCGTTGACTTCATCAAGGCTCCCGAGGCTATCGCAGTCGGCGTAGCCGGTCTGGATGTGCTGCATCAACTCGGCCTCCGTCACCCCATCCTTGAGCATGTGGCCGGCGAGTTGGACCATCACCTCGTTCTTCGGAGCCTCGGAGGGGGGAGGCGCGATGAACTGCATGGCGTCTGCCGCCTTTGCCGCAGGTTCAACGGCAGGAGAGGGAACCGGAGCCAGGAATGGAGGCAGGGGCTTGGCCTCCTTCGAGAAAACCTCGTCGATGCTGGTGTCGCCTTCCTTGATGGCGGTCGCGTAACCGATGAGTTCTGCAAGGTGGTCGAGGGTGATGTCTTCCAGAGCATTGACGCCAAGCACGGCGAACACTTGCTCCTTCTTCACGCCCATCTTGGTGAAGTGGGCCAACGCATCCGCTCGGCGAGACACCAGCGTCTTCGCGTCTCCGATGGCAACCTTCTTGGCCTGCTCGTAGACTGGCTTCACCAAGGCCAAAGGCACGACTCTGAACGTGGCGTTCCGGAGCGCGATGGAGCACGCCGCGTTTCCGGTCATCACGACCATGTCGTCGCTGAACCTGCGGCCTTCCTTCGTGGTGACGCGGCGCTTCACCTCGACGGAGATGCTCACGTTGTTCTCCAGATCGTGGCAGACGCCCTGAGCCGTGATGATCTTGCCGTCGTCGGCGATGACGCGGGCTCCAGCGCGGAGGTTCTGGTAGGTGGCCAGCGCAATCTCAGCCATTCGGATGGACGGCCCTTGGATGGATTTGCCGTCTCCACCTTTGCGCGCCGGCAGGGTGAAGAAACAGCCCGACGCGGTCTCTTGGTCAAGAGTGGCAAAACTCAGCATCTTGGCCTTCACCATGGACAGCGACCGCGGGTACTTCTTGGCGGTGGAAACTTGGCTGTCGATGGCGGCGCGCTCCATGACGGCAAGCGCGTCCGGGACTACCGCATCAATCTCAATTTCGGCGATTTCGTGCATTTTTAGTGGGTGTTGTCGTGGATGTGTAACGTTACAGAAAACGGCAGAGTCGGGCAGATCTAGGGCCACTTGGCCCCTCTGCGCGGACGGGAGGGGGTCACTTGAATTTTCCAGCTTCGACGGATTTGGCGAAGGACTCCACCGCGGCGGCGGAGATGTAGTTGCGGCTGTTGATGACCCGGTCCGGCCGCACCCACCCCTTGGCCCGCCACATGGCCCCGGTCCGGTGCCCGACGCCGATGCACTTGAGCCAAGTGTTCCAGCGCATCATCGGAACGAGCGGGAGGAGAAGGTTCACGGAGGGCTTTGGTGTCACGCGATGACCCCTTCGGTGCGGAGTCGCCATTGCTCGGCCTCCATGTTCAATCGGGCCGTGGAGTCTTGGAAGAACCTACCGACCTCCGACGACAGCCATGCTTCGGCCAAGGCCATGGCGTAGGCTTCGGAATCGAAATCCACCACGCCAGCGCCGGGAATCCGGGACATGAACTCCTCTCGGTAACGGAACGCCCTGTTTGCGGCTTCACGAAACGGCCCATAGGCTGAATCCGGGATGCTCAACGATACCTCAACCGGCTTGTGGTCAGTCATATCGAGCCCCCTTTAGACCGCCTTTGCACTTTTCCTCACGACGGGGCCGAGGTGGTTGCGGATGCAATCCTCCAAGACCATCTTGACCGCCCCGTAAGCCCACCCACCGCACGGCATCTTGAATCCCCTCCGGTTGATTTCGCGCGCAATCAATAAATAAACGTCCGGTGCAGGTTTCAGGCCAAAGTAGGTGTCCGGACGGTTCTTCTGGGGGCGGCCAGCGGTCTTTTTGGTTACGGCGGAGGACATTGTGACAAAGGGGACGAGTGGTGGTTTTCCTGCGACGCCAAAAAGTTAACCAAAATAAATTCTGCAACAAGGTAAAACGGTTGACGCGCCACTGGATTGGGTTTAACAGATTTACGCCCAAGGCATAAATAGCTGCGTGAATCGCAGGAAAAACCGAAAGGAAACCAGTTGAAAAAAAAACCAAATCAGCAGAAAGCGCCCACGCTTTCGTTCGTTGGAGTCCGCTTAAAACCTGACGTTGAGGAACTTCTCAGGCTCGCCGAGGAAGCGACCGGGGCGTCGAGGTCCACCTTGGTCATCGAGTCGTTGATGCTGTTTTTGCCGACGGTGCTGGACACGATGGCCGGTAAACGCGCCACTTCTGCGCTAAAATTCCAGACCGCTATGCGCCGGAGGCTGATCAAAAACATGGGTACACCAGATGGAGTACCTGAACAGGCCAAGCCATGACCAGAAAAATCAAACCCCCTGGAGGTAAAAGAGTCACCATTAAGGATTTGGCTGAGAAGAGTGGATGGTCCGCGATGTCCTGCTCGCTGGCGATCAACCACCAGCCTGGCCTGTCTCAAGAGACGGCCGACGAGATCCGCGAGGTCGCCGACAGGATCGGCTATGTCCCCAGCTTGAGCGCTCGCGGGCTCAAGAACGGCAAAAGCGGCATTGTGCTCATCCTCACCAAGAGGCTGGACAATGCCGCCATCGAACCCGTGATTGTTGCTGTTCAGCGCGTCAAAAAGGCGTGCCTAACGGTCATCACTGATGACCTGAATCGGTCGATGAACGACTTGCAGGCTTACAAACCGGAAGCGGCTGTCGCTTTCGGTTTTGAGGACGCGCCATCGGGGGTCATCGTGGCGGGCCGAAGATCGGCTGACTCGATTGCGGTCGATATTTTTTCCGCATTGGTATAAGCCCCCAGCTTAGCCGCCATTTTCTGCCGGTGGCTGTTGTTCAGGTGACCATAGACCTTGCCGACGAGGATGCCGCCGTCCTTGTGCCCTAGCCACGCCGCGATGGTCATGTAGTCGATGCCGGCCATGACGCACTTGCTCGCGAAGTAGTGGCGCATGGCGTGGAACCCGGTGACGCGCTTCGCGCCGGTGGCGACGCGCGCCGTTCTGAACGAATGCTCCAGGCATTTGGCTGGAATGTCCTCCGCGGCTCCAGCCATCGCTGACGGGAACAACCACTTGCTCTCCGGGTCTTTCCGGGACGCCATCTCCACGAGCAGTCCCTCCAATGATGGGCTCATGTCCACCCATCGGGTATCGCCGTTTTTGCTCCTCCGGTAACCGCCGATCAGGACGCGCTTCAGTTCCATGTCCACATCCGCCCACGCCACGAGCAGCCCCTCCGATCGACGGGCACCGGTCGCCGCCAAGAACCCCACGAAATCGGACAAGAGGTGGCCGTTCTTTAGATGGCCAATCGACCAACCCCTCAATGCGTCAATCTCCTCGTCGTCGGTGAGAGGCTTCTTGTCAGCTTTGTAGGGTAGGCGCTTCACCCCATCTAGCGGCCTCACCTTGACGCCGAAGACGGTCTCCGCGTGCTTGACCACGTTCCCAAGGATGACCAACTCGTGGTTCACCGTTCTGCCGCAGACCTTGTCCACGGACTGCCGGCGGCCCATGTGTGCCTTGACCGCGGCTGGGGTGATGCGGTCCAGCGTGAACCCGCCAAAGCTGGTTTTCAACGAGCGGACACACTTCCGCTCCCCTTTTAGAGTGCTCTCTCGCTTACCGTCGTGGAGTGACGCCTCGAACTCCAGGTAGTGATCGGCCGCAACCGAGAACGTCGGGGCCTTCGCTGACATAGCTAGCTCGCCGTCGCGACGGAGCTTCATCACGTCCTGCATCGCCACCACCGCCTCAGCGACAGTGCTGGCGTCCTTCAACGCGATGCGCTTGGCCCTGGGTTTGCCCAGTGCGTGGTCCATGACCGAGAGCTGTGCGTAGTACCGTCCGTTGCGGACCCAGAGCCCACGGATGGGCCGTCTCCTGCCGTCGAGTGCCTTTACAAAAACATTGTCTCCGCGCAGTGGGGCCGGTCTACCGTCCGGCGTTGTTTGAGGTTTCGTTCCTAAAGGTGAGGATTTCATCAGGAAATAGGATTAGCACAAAAACTAGCACACAAGCAAGTCTGGGTGGAGTGATTAAGTGTAAGTGGTTGCTAATCAACGTTAAAAAGTCGTCATGGAGGTGGCTAAATGGCAGACTACGGGGACTGTCAGTCCCTATTTGTAGCGTTACAATTTCCGTGCAAAATCGTTTCAAAAACCTCCCATCCATACACTTAGGAAAGAGATTGCTGCGCGTAAACTGTTGCGTTACAAATGGTCCGAGAAATGGGTCACTTCAGCACAATCCGTAGCACAGGACGCCGGCTCAGGAAGCGATTGGACCGCGCCAAACTGGTCGCCTCAGCGGTGTTCTCGGCGGTCAGATTCCGGTGCCGCCTCGCTGGTAAAAATTGCGCCAGCGACCTCACGGCGGCGGCGTGGGGCATGGCTGGATTGGTGTTCTCACCGGGCCGAATCGCCAAGCTCGGTCGCCAACGCATCCGCTTCTGCGCGACCAAGTGCCCGTTCTACGACGACCTCCGCAAGACCTGTGGACAGGAGAACGCCACCACCACCGTTTTCGGTAAAACAGAAATGGCAGGATGCGGGTGCTTCATGCCGGCGAAGGTTGGCATCCCGGCGGCGACGTGCTGGCTCAACGAGCGGACAGATGGAGAGATCGGCTGGCCGAAACCCCTTCAACGCAACGCCGGTCTCAAGCTGTGAACACCCCATCCACTGAACTCGCCGTCGTGGTGGACGGCAAATCTATCGACGGCCCCGCGCAGGCGCTCGGCATGGACATCCGCGACGAGCACGCGCGGAACTCAGGCGAGCTGATCCGGGCACTGGCCAGCGCCGGAATCGCTGAGCTGGTGCTGGTGAAGTGGTGGCGCGAGTTCGAGCTGATCTCGAAGCGCAACCAGCAATGGGCAGAGTGGCTGGATGTCGTCGTGTCCAGTGGAGCCCACGTCAAGCCGGACGTGCTGATGCGGTACGATGAGCATCGCCAGATGTTGACCGACCAGATGGTCAGTCTCGGGACCGCCATCATCGACCACGTCAAGTCCATCGCCTCGAACCAAGCGCCAACCAACAAAGCGAAATCGTTCGTGGCGTCCGTCAACCCTGTTGCTCGGGCACTGGCCGACCACAAGCCAATCGTCATCCCTGGGGCGGTGCCTTCACCGGAGGAGATGGTGGCGGCCGTGACCAAGAAGATGGCGGCCGTTAAGTAGGAACCCATATCCATGTCCTCCAAAGCCTGTAAACTCACCGCCGCCGAAGCGACCGAATACGCTGAAGCCATGGCCGCGCTCAAACCTTTTGGCCTCACCGTTGAAACGTTCGTAACGATGTTCGTTGCGCTTCGGAATCAGTTACCCCCCGGCGTGACACTCACGGAAGTTGCGGCAGAGTCGCAAGCCGCACCGGCCACATGAAGACCCCGCTCGACAAGTTCCCGCCGTTCATGTGCCGGGCTTTCGCTCACCGCGGACGGCATCCGCTGACCCGCGAGGAGATCGCCAAGAAGGCCGGCATGAGCGTCCGGATGGTGGACCGGGTCTCGCGACGGGCGACCTGGTGCGGGATGAAGGTGTGCGCCGCGTTCGCGTTCGCCTCAGCCTGTGGAGTGGACCTGATGCACCCAAAGAACGCGGTGCGCTACCTCCGACACAAGAAGAAGGCCCACTGGTCCGCGTCCGCGCGCTACGAGCTGATGTTCGAGAAGCTGCTCACCGACGGGGCAAGGAACATGAGGGATTGACTCCGCCACAGTGTAACGTTACACAACCGCCGGCAGGGTAGATCAGTCTGGCAGATCGTCGCGCTCATAACGCGGAGGCCGTCGGTTCAAATCCGACCCCTGCTCCCACTTTCAAATCTCCACCTCAAAGATCTGCGGGCGCTTCCCTTCGTCGGGAGAACTCCCTCCAACGTCTGCTGCCATCTCTGAGTAGATGACGTAGCTGATGGCGTCCCAGATGTGCTTGTTGGGTTCGCCGCGAGGGATGAGCAGGTTGGTGTTCCGGTTGTTCGGCCGGCACAGCTCACGGAACATCTGGGCGGCGTAGGTGCAATGGGCCGAGACGTGGATGCGATTCTCGGAGACCATCGACGCCACAAGCTGCAGCCGCTTCCTCATGGCGTTGGGGCTTTTGGCCTCGTAGGCAAACTGAAGGCTGAGCCGGTTGTTGCTAGCCCCCTCCACGATGGCCGCTTCGGTCTGAGGGCTGGTGGAACGGAACGCCTCAAGGGAACTGTCCGACCAGCTCACCCACCGGATCTTCCTGCCAAGGTGGGCCTCCAGTGAATCCATCTTCTCGACGAAGAGTTCAGCAAACTCGACGAGCAGCATGTCCTCTTTCAGCGACACCAGCTCGTCGATAACGTCCCAGTGGACATCGCCATCCTTGCCGATGCGCTTCTGCATGATGACGGCGGCGTGGTTGACCTGGCCGGTGTCGAATCCGCAGTAGAGGGTGGAGGTCTTGGGGGACGGGTTCAGGTAGTCCCAATGATCCGGGTCCGACCCTTCGCACTGTCCGACGACATGGAGTTCGGTCTTGAACCCTGGGAACCATCGACCCGACCTACCGGTCTTCGTCCACTTCCCGAGCACGAACCGGTCGTACTCGTCAGCCTTCCCCCAATAGGTGGCTTTGAGGTCCGCGATCTGCTGCGGGTCAACGAACGGGTTGTCTTCAAACCCGAACTCGAAAAGCTTGAGCCCGGCCTGACGGCGACGGAACCGGGTGCGGTCGTCGTCGTTCCGGCAATACTCCGGGAACGACTCCATCACTCGTTCTCGATACCAGATCTCGTAGGCGAAATGGTCGATGCCCTCCTCGGGCGGGTTGGTGTCGCTGATCCATTGGTGGCACTCGTAGGGGAGGCCGTAGTTCCGCAGCTGCTGGATGGATAGGTCGAACACGGAGCGGGAGTGGAAGTTCTGCAACTCCGCGAAGTAGATGCACGAGAACCGGGTGTTGAGCAGCTTCTCGGCGATGTCGTCGTCGAAGTCCAATGAGTGCAGCTCGATGCGGGACTCGCCTCCCCAGTAGTTACGCATCGTGAAGTAGTGCATCCGGGTGGAGCCGTCGATGCGTGGGCCGGCTGGTCGGTTCTTGTCCTCTCCAGGCTGCTTCGTGTAGCCGAAGTCCTTGCCATCCTCCGCCACCAGGCCGGCATCCAGCCACTCCCGCATGGTGAAGCCGGTCAGGTCGGACCAGACGCCGCCTTTGCCGGCCTTGATGGTCTTGGTGAACATCCCGATCCGTGCGTCCGGCGTCTCCCAGGCATGGCTGATGAGCCGGTGCATGGTGGGGACGGTCTTTCCGGTCAGGCGTGGCCCTGTGACCAGGACATAGCGGTCCTTGCAGTTATAGACATCCATCTGCTTGGGCGACAAATTTGGCACCCATAGCCCTGATTCGGTGGTTGGCATTCGCAGCTTGCAGCCTGAAACGGCTGTTGTGTAACGTTACATCCAGAATCTACAACTAGGCAACCGGGAACAACATCATGGACTACAAAAGCACCTGTATTGACGCAATCGCATCTGCCATCTCCGACATGGATGACGGCACACAAGCCACAATCGAGCTGACCGGAACCGTGTCCACCGGGGCTGACGGCCTGAAGACCATCACTGATGCCAGCGCTATCGTGAAAGACGAGTCCGCTGAGAGCGCAGCCCAGGAGGAGGCAGAGAAAGCAGCTGTCCCTGCTGGTGTCACCGCGCTGGCGAAGAAAAAGGCGGTCCCGATGGTGGCAGCGGTTGAATAACCTGGCGTGCAAGACAAGGTATTCAAAACAAACCCGATTGTCGGGACGCTTAAAGTCGAGATTGCTCCATTCGTCGTGAGCTTCCCGTCGGGCGATTACCATTACCAGGGAGGCGTGGTGACGCTCCCGAACAACTCCACCAGGTACATCACTGTCCGTAAGTCGGACATGCTGGCGCTCGCGATTAGTTCCCCGGACCAACCAGCCTACATCTATCTCGCGCAATACATCACCCGTAGCGGCGCGGTAAGTCGCGTTGACCACTTCGAGAACGGCCCGAACGAAGGGGAGTGGAACGGTGTCCTTCCAGCGAACGAATACCAACCAAGCCGGCCCGCAGCGAAGGCGGCGGTGAATCTCCACCACGACACTCTCTATTACATAGACAACACACTCGTTGGGGATGTCTTTAATCGAGGGTGGTTTCTCTACGACCAGGACTCAACTTTCCCGGCTGACGATTCGGACTCAATCGCACTGGATACACTTTCTGGCCGTCTAATCAGGAAGGGTTCGACTGAACCCGATAGGACTGTCAGCTATGTCTCAGACCACCCCGGCACACTCACGATGGGGATGGCCGTCTGCTTGATTGCGGGCCAACTGCGAAGGGCCACCAATGCTTCACCGTACAATGTCCCGATTGGTCTCCTATACGAAGACACTCTCCTTCAGGGCGTTGCCGGTCGGGTCCAGACCGACTTGAACCTGACCATGCCAGCGCTGGCTTGGGGCGACGCGACCGGGATGGTGGGCGGTCTCGCTCCAGGGCAGATCTACTTTCTCACCTCCACGGGGGCAATCACTCCCTTCGCCCCCAGCGTCGGCTACATCGTGCCCGTTGGCTTGGCCCTAAGCTCAACCACATTTAGGATTAGCTTTAATTCAAGTGTAAAACTGTAAGGATCATTATGGCTGCTGTAATACCTATTCGAGTTACTTCTGCTGGGCAGCTCGCCAATTTCCAAACGGGCGATTTCCTCGACCTTAACTTGGGCGGCACTGGAGCCACTACTTCTGGTGCGGCTCGGACGAATCTAGGTGTTGCCATTGGGTCAGACGTGCAGGCGTATTCTGCCGATGCTGCGTCTCTGCATTCCTTGAGCGGCACCTTGGGCCTTGCTTGTCGTACTGCCGCTAACGTCTTCACGATGCGGCAGGTCGCGGTTCAAACGCGACTGACGGTCACGAACCCTGCTGGAACGGCAGGCGACATCACGCTCGACCTAAACACGTTGGCGGATTCTGGGGCTGGAACGTTCGCAAAACTTGCACGCGATACTTATGGTCGCGTGAGCGGAACGACGGCTGTGGTCGCTGGCGACATCACCGCGCTGGTAAACGCCATCTACGCGCCCATCAACAACGCGGTGTTCACTGGGACCACGACGCTGGCCGCTGACCCTGCGTCTGCGTTGCAAGCCGCGACCAAGCAGTACGTTGATGCAATCGCAGCCGGTCAACGGGTCCGCGATTCCGTCCGGGTCAAATCGACCGCCAACATCAATATCAGCACTGGCACGCTGCTGACCATCGACGGCGTCGTTACTGCCTCGGGCAATCGCGTGTTGTTGACGGACCAGACGGCTGGCGCAGAGAACGGCGTCTACATTGCCTCGACTAGTACTTGGACTCGCGCAACTGATTTTGACAGCGCATCAGGTGAAGTCACCGGTGGCGCAACCTTCTGGGTCAACGAAGGCACTCTTTGGGCAGACACGGGTTGGACGTTGACCACTAACGACCCGATTGTTGTTGGCACCACTGTGTTGGTGTTCACGCAATCTTCGGCGCTTGGTCAGGTTGTCGCAGGTAATGGTTTGACCAAGTCAGGCAATACGCTTGACGTAGTCGGCACGGCGGGTCGAATTGTAGCTAACGTAGACAGCATCGACCTTGTTTCAGGCATCGTCACACCTGGCACCTACACCAAGGTCACTGTCGATACCTATGGCCGGGCAACAGTGGGCGCGACAGCAGTTCCCTCGGACATCGGTGCTCAACCGGTGGATGCGGGTTTGACCAGCATCGCGGCTCTGACCGGTGGCGGTGGACTTTACTCGACCGCTACCGATGCGTTTATTCTTCGCAGTATTGCAGGCACGTCAGGTCGCACTGTTGTGACAAACGGAGACGGTGTTGCAGGCGCTCCGGTAATCGACTTGGCTTCGGGCGTAGCTACTCCCGGCACTTACCAAGCGGTCACAGTAGATACCTATGGTCGCGTGACTTCGGGTACGGTGTCTTCTACTACGGTGTTAGAAGACACTTTTATGAATGCCGAAACAGTTGCCATTGCTATTTGTCGCGCAGTCTACGCTCATACCACGACAGACCAAGTTAAGCTGGCGGATGCAACGTCGTCACCTCAAGCGCAAGTCATCGGTTTGGTTAGCTCCACTTCCATTTCGGCGAGTGCTTCTGGGGCTATCGCCTTTGCAGGCGTCATGGCAGCAACTACAACTCAGTGGGATGCTGTGACTGGTCAATCAGGCGGATTAACACCGGGCGCGCCTTATTACTTGTCTAGTGTAACTCCCGGCGCTTTGACCACCACCGCGCCTTCAACAAATTATCTCGCTGTTGTCGGACGCGCCATGAGCACGACCAAAATGGCTCTGCGCTTTGATGCGACCGTTAAACTGACCTGATATGGCTAATCGAATTCCTCTTGTCAGCATAACCGGGCAGCTTCAAACGCTGCCTTCGGGAGACGTCATTAATGCCAACGACGTTGTCATAGGGACTTCATCTGTTGAAGTGGGCTCTGGGCCAAGCGCAAACGAGTATCAAGGCCCGAAGTCGTTGATGGAGTTCGTGTATGCCTTGTCTCGGAGCATCAACGCTCCTGACTGCTTCCGTCACCGCACATACGGTAGTCAGGAAAAGTGGAATGGCTCTGCTTGGTCAGCCGATACAACCAACTGGGATGCCTGTCTCGACAGTTCAGCCATCAACGGTGTTGTAGCAATAAGCACCGCAGAGTATTCTGCCGGGATAACCAAGAAGAGGGTTGTCATAGACATCGGGGGTACTTGGTACAGACCGAACTGTATCATCACCACGGACATCTGGAGCGGGCAGAGTATTTCCTTCACCCTGTTGGTGGAAAGCAGCGTGAACAACATCACGTTTGCGACGGTAGGAACCAGCCAATCTAGCTCAAACGGCAGTCTGGTCTACGTGGCACAGGCAGACGCAGGGCAACCTCGCTACTGGCGTCTGACGTTCACGACCAACGTGGCCATCACCACAGGGCCGCTCCAGATCTCGAAGATTGTGGGGTTGAACAACGGTAATTACGTCAACCTAAATCCTCTCTCGATCGGGTACGACCAGAGAGTGACCGTCACCAAGCAGTTGGTGTCTTCACTAGTCACAGGCACGGCCCCGTTCAGCATTGCTTCGACGACGATGGTGTCGAACCTCAACGCGGAGTTCCTTGGTGGGCAGAATGGTGCATTCTACCGGGATGCGAGCAACCTCAACGCGGGTACGCTACTCTCTGCGCGCCTCTCTGGTGCTTATTCCGGCATCACCGGGCTTGGGACGTTGACCGGTGGGCTGACCATAAACAACAAGCTCACAATCCAAGATAGCCAGCCCGGAATCATCCTACGTGAGACCGACCAGTCAGGCACGACGAACAAGTGGATAGACTGCGAAGGCGGAACGCTTAGGTTGCTGCAAACAAACGACGCCTACAACACGTTTGCCACACACCTCACGATCAGTTCTGCGGGCGCTCTCCGGGCATACGGGTCAGTCACCTGCGACACTACGTTGACCGTCACAGGGCTCACCTCTGCCGCGACCATAAACGCTACTGGCGTGAACGTGACCGGTGGCGTGAACGTGTCAGGGTCAGCGGGTGGGTTCGGAGTCTGCAGGCGGGACACAAACGCTTTTGTTTGGCAGATTTTATCTACCGCAGGCGAGCTGGCTTTTTACAACCAAGTAGGGGTCGCTTACTCACTTTTCATCCAGTCCAACAATAACATCGTGATGGGGGCCACGGCTCAGATAGCCGGCCAGTTCTCATCCACACTCGCTACGGGGACAGCACCGTTCAACGTCACCTCTACGACGTTGTGCTCGAATCTCAACGTAGGTCTCCTTAACGGTCAGGCTGGGTCATTCTACCAAAACGCTGGGAACCTCAATGCCGGTACACTTTTGGCAGCCCGGATGCCCGCTCTGACGGGCGACATCACTACCGTTGCGGGCGGGGTCGCCACGACGCTCGTGAACATAGGAATCACGTCAGCATTTTACGGAAGCTCAACGCAGGTGCCGGTGATAAACTTCGACGCCAAGGGGCGTGCGACCACCGCGTCGAATGTCACCATCACTCCCGCCGTCGGAAGCCTTACGGGTCTTGGGACTGGTGTAGCTACTTTGCTTGGAGGTACGTCAAGCGGCACTGGCGGTCCTTCTGGGACAGTTTCTCCTACGTTCACCGGCACAGTCAGCGCCGCGACCATAAATGCTAGCGGCTTGACCGTCTCAAGCGGCATATCTCAACCTCTCGGGGCTCTAGGAGGAACCGCAGGCAACACGCTTTTAGGGTTGGTGCAGTCGGCGACCACCGGCAATGCCGATAGTCTGCGGACAACCCTCATCCGGAACGCCAACGGCAGCGATTGGCAGACCGCCACCTGGAAGTTGGGTAGAAAGATTGACTTTACCGACATTGGTTACATTGCGTTTGGGCCGAGCTTTGACCTCTACGGTCTTGAGTTTGGCGTGACCTCAGGGATGGCGGTCCGTATCGACAACAGCAAGCGGGTCGGCATCGGCAAGACCCCGACCGTAGCTTTGGACGTGCTGGGAGCCATCACGGCCTCCAGCGGTATCACGGGGACCACGGGAACCTTTTCAAGCCAAGTCAACGGCTCTCTGTTTGTCGAGAAATACACGACCTTCACCCCGACCACCGTGGGTTGGTATCGGGTCTTCACTACTTACGTCATCGGTGGCGGCGTTCTTCGGATAATCGCCTCCTACAACAACAAGTGGGACAATCTGGAGTTAGTATGGAACTCCAACGGCTGGGGACAGTCAGGTCAGATAAGCATCGTCAAGGGCGGTGTGTACGGTGCATACATTGTATCTCAAGTCCGAGTCACTGGTAATTCCGGCGACGCAGCAGGATACCTGGACATCTACGTCTCGGATGTCACCAGCGCCGGGCCTATCTCAATCTACGCTTACGGCCCTGATTGTCCGGCCTTTACGGCTCCGATTGTCGTAGGCGCTGTTGTCGGTACAGGCACCACGAAAACTCTATCGGTGGCGCGTGGGATTGGAACAACGGACCAGTTCTATTCGTCGGTAGCTACCGGTACGGCTCCGTTGGTAGTTGCTTCGACAACGCTCGTCTCGAATCTCAACGTCCAGTACCTGAATGGGCAGCTCGGTAGCTTCTACCAAGACGCCGGCAACCTGAACGCCGGTACCATTCCTTCGGCGAGGTTGGCTAATGCCATGAAGGTCGGCGGTATTCCCGGTGTCGACCTCAACACGCTGACTGCTGCTGGTTCTTATCGCATCCAAAACACCGAAGCGAACCGCCCCAATTCTCTCTCATGGGGTCAGTTGTTGGTGATCCAAGGGGGAGCGGACACAATTACTCAAATCTACGGAGACTACGCTGCAGGCGCTCTCTACACCCGCAGCGGCAACCCGACCAACGTAGGAGGCAGTGGATCTTACACCGCTTGGCATACGATCTTAGGAAGCAACAACTACTCCAGCTACGCCCTTCCGCTGACTGGAGGCACGCTATCGGGCCATCTCTTGAGCGGCTCCGGTTACCAAATCAAATGGTCGGACGGAACCTTGGCAGCACCCGGTTACTCGTTCTACGGCGAGACCAGCACAGGCATCGCTCGTACCGCAGCCGGGACTTTGGCATTGGTCGTAGCGGGTGTTGCCGGAGCCAGAATCAACACGGCAGGTATCGGCGTTGGTGTAGGGACGCCTTACTTTCCTGTCCATGCTAAAGGGTCAGTTTGGGCCGTTCACGCGACGTACACCGGAGAAGGCGGAGGAGCTATCATCGGAGCTTCTCTCAACGGAGTTGCTGAACCGGGGCTGGACCTTCGCCGATGGACTGGAAGCGGCACAATACACGGAACCACGTACATTTTTACGGATAGTAGCGGACAAACATTCTTCTACAACGGGCAGAAATCAACCAACACGCAAGCGACTGTGCTGGCGATGACGTTGAGCACGGCTGGAGGGCTAACGCTTGTTGGAGGACTCACGGCTACGACAATCTCAGGGGCAGGCACCGGACTCACCGGCACCGCTTCGAGTTTGAGCATCGGTGGCACTGCTGGTTCTATCAGCGGCTTCAACAACCCCACGACGGCGGCGACCGCCCACACGATTGTTTACCGCGACCACAGCGGAAACATTATTGGTACATACGGTTTTTTCGTTTACCTGAATATGTCGCACGGAGCCAGCGGTGCGACAGGAGACACGGTATTCTACTCATCGGGCGATGACTATATTCGTAAGAATAACGCCACAGGATTTAGGGCTTCGCTTAATGTGCCAACCCGCACGGGCGGAGACGCAAGCGGTACTTGGGGCATCAGCATCTCAGGCACCGCCGCATCCGCGACCACGGCGACCAACATCGCAGGCGGCGTTGCAGGAGGCGTCCATTACCAATCCGGCGTCGGTGCGACTGCAATCACGGCCGCCGGCACTTCTGGACAGGTGCTTACTTCTGGTGGGGCAAGTGCTCCGACGTGGACGACACCCAGTGCAGGCACGGTCACGCTCGTCTCTGTCTCCAGTGCAAACGGCATTACAGGTTCGGTTGCTACCAACACGACCACGCCAGCCATCACGCTCACGCTCGGGGCCATCACTCCCACGTCGGTGGTGGCATCGGGCACCGTCACCGGCTCGAACCTGTCCGGCACGAACACCGGAGACGGCGCTGGGCTTACTGGTGCGGCCGGGTATGTCGCTCGGTTCACATCAGGTACGGCGCTGACATCCAGCGTCATCCGAGATGATGGTACCAATGTTGGCATAGGCACAGCTGCTGCCTCCGGTAAGAGGCTTTCCGTCAGCGGTGACACAGCCCTAAACGGACAATTAGCTTTAGGTGTCACAGAGGTCCCCGGAGGCACTGGCTCTTTCCAAATACAGAAATTCTGTGTCATTACCGTCGGCACCGTAGCGTATAAGGTTGCACTCTATAACTAAAAAGACATGAACGAAATAGTGCTCATAGGACGAGACAACCCAGGAGGCTATGGCGACGTGCTTCGTTGCATCGAAGCGGCGCTTGGCGATAGGCTTGCCGGGTCTGTCGGACTCTTCAATCCTCACAACCTTGTCGCCGAACCCGCGGTGGAGCTGTACGTGGTTCCCATGGGTTACGGAAGTTCCGACTATCCAGCCGCCCGCAAGGGAAACAAAACCGCCATCTACACCATGTGGGAGACGGACTGCTTGAACAAAAGGCAGGCCGAATTCCTGCGACGCTTCGATGTCGTCATGGTGCCATGCACCTGGTGTCGCGATGTCTTCGCCGAAGCGGGCATCACCGCCCATGTGGTGCCTCCCTACGTTGAGATCATCGAAGGTCCAGGCAGCAGGGACAAGTTGCTGGCGGGTGGAGCTGCGTCACCGATCTTCCGCAAGCGATTGGACAAGGTGGTGGATCTGCTGCACGCCACCGGAGAGGCTTATTCGGTCCGTTCGGACGACCCATCTGTTTTTCCCGGGTGCGGCGACAAGATGGACTTCACTTGGGCTTCAACCGAAGACCACGAAGCATGGTTCCGTTCGGGGAAACTTTTCCTGAATCTTTGCAGTGGAGAAGGCTGGGGGCTTTTCCAGCACAAGGCGCTGGCACATGGCCTCCCATTGGTCACCCCTTGCCACGGCGGGCTAGTTGACTTTGTGACGCCAGAGAACTCGTACATCATTCCGCATACCGAGGTTTTTGCCAGCGGTTACTTCGCAGTTGGATTGGGCAAATGGGCAGACGTGAAGATAGAAGAAGCAGAAGAAGTGCTTCGCTTCGCCTTAAACGACCCCGGCCTCAAAGTTAAACAAGTTGCAGCCGCCGCTTCGGTGGCACATTTTACCAAAGCCCGCATGAGGCGGGAGCTTCTCGCAGCTTTGGAATTGTCCGGTCAGTAACAACAACACAGCAGAACATGAGCGAAAACATAGCCCCACAGTCCCAACAACCCCAGCAGCAGGCGCAGCGCCTTCCGCAGGTCACGCCCGCCATCTTCGACGCAATCAATGCCCTGGATGGATTCCTTCAGAAAGCTCCGCTGACCCGCGCCGAGCATCAGACCGCGTTCGCCCACCTCCAGGGTGTCTTGCGCCACATCGAGATGTTGGAGGCCCAAGCTGCCCAGCCGAGCCGTGCCGAGTGAGGAGGAGTCAATATGCCCAAAGAACTACCACTGCGGGAAGAAATCGACAGGGCTCGTAAGCTCGTCGCCATCGAGATCACCATCCGCCCGTTCGACCGGGCCGTGAGCGGGATCTTCCGGTACTCCGAAGCCGTCGTGTACGCGGACGGCACCAACGAGGCGAAGAACTTCTTCCAAGTTTCCGCTAACGAGGCCCAGTTGCAGCCATTTCTCGGCGACGAGATGTGGAGCAAGGTCAGCCAGTTTGCCCACGCGCTCGCCGACGCCGATGAAGAGGCGAGGAAGATTCCGTCCTACCCCGTGCCTATGCCTCTTCCCAGCGTACCGTAAAACAGCACGGGTCCGTGAGCGGGCCGTGCCGCACAGAAACAACAAAAGGAGGATTCAATGGATACTGGAAACAAGCCCTGGGGAGTCTTCGTGATGGACACTTTCAAAGCATCTCTGCCGGTCGGTGGAGGCAGCGTCCTGGCGACGCTGCACAGCGCCGACGTGATTGTCACTTTCGCCACCCATATCGTCGGCCTATGCGCCGCCGTCGTAGGGCTCATTTGGTACGTTGTCCGGCTCAAAAAAGACCTCCTCGACCGCAATAAAACACTCAACAAAAACAAAAAATGAACGAAACGACTCAGTCCTTCATCCGGTCCATCCTGAAGATTGGTGCCGGTGCTCTCGTCGCCAAAGGTTTTACTGATTCCGCCGGCGCAGAGACCCTCGTTGGTGCGGTGGCCGGCATCGTCTCCGTGTTCTGGGGCTACCTCGCCGCCCGTAAGGCCACGGCGAACAAAGTGTGACCACCATCATCGGGGCTTTTTTGAGCATCTTGGCGGCTCTATCTCCTGCTCTTGCGCGGTGGATAAAGAGCCGCCAAGACAGGGCTGAAGACCCCGAGACCGCCCGACAACGACGTATCGACATTGCTGCCAATGACATCGCCTCGACCCCGACTGGAACCGCTCCGGATGCTTCTGCTAGCGGCCTCGCTGACCTCGATACTCTTGAGCGGCTGCGCTCGAAGGCAGGTCGTGATCGTGGCAAGTGACGATGCGGTGGTCCGGATCAAGGCTGCGACCGTCTTCACGCCCGACAAAGATGGCTGGTACATGAGCGATGCACTCTACATGCGCTACCGACGCGCCGTGGCCGACAAGATTGTGGAGTCCATCGAGACCAAATGAAAACGGTCCCATCCAAAGTGTTCCGCGAAGCCCTGGTCGCCGAGGGGTTCACCGAGCTGCTGCCTGCTCTCGACTCCGAGGTGAACTGCCCATCCCGCGCTTGGCTGGAGAATGATTTCTCGGGATACCTTTCGGGCCTCCAGCTACCCGGCTTCGCCGAGGCCGTGGATTGCGATGACTGGTCCATGTTCGCCAAGGCGATGGCCGGCTACGCCAACGGTCTTTCGGACTCGAAGGCTGGGGTCGCCTTCGCCGTGGCAAAGATCACCATCTATCCGTCCAGCACCTTCAACGGGCTGCCTGGGCCGGGAACCCATCTGACCAACGCCGTCCTCTTGGACACCGGAGAACTACTCGCCTATGAACCCCAAACGCAAACCCTGGCCTCTTTCAAGGAGGCTGTCGCTGATGGCGCTATTGGTCTGGACTGGGTACTTTACTAGTGGATGCCAGCTCAACAAGACCATACCAGCCCCGCCCGCGATGCGCTGATCTGCAATCTTCGGTCGCAGCTCATCCCTTGTTGACTCGTAGCGCTGTAACGATACAACAGAGCAGCAAACATCGACACACCAACCAACTGACCAACTGACCAACCAACCAAGACCATGAAGTCCAAGTCAATCCTCTCGTTCGCTGTGCGGCTCTTGATTGCCGCAGCTTTCCTCATCACCGGGCTCGGTAGCGCTTTCGGGCAGACGCCTGGCGCACCTCTGGCCTACTCAATCCAGGGCACACTGAAGGTGCAGATCCTTCCGTTTCTCACGGTCAAGCCGGATGGCTCTCTCTTCGAGTTTGCTGGCGGTGTCACAACGCTGCCGGCTTCCTCTAGCGGGACGTTGTCGATGCTCTATGCGGACAATTCGGTATCACTGGTTGCCGCGAGCTACGTCACCAACGCGAACCGGTTCTACTTCGACAAGTTCACCACGGACGCCTACCAGGTCGTCAAAGTGGAACGTCTGTACCAGAACCCGATCTCAGCGCCTCGCATCATCACAGCCTCTGCGGCTCTGGACTTCCCGTCGATGGCCACGTTGGCATCGGCAGACCTGACCATCGCGGTCGCTGGTGCGGCCGTGAACGACTCTGTGATGATCGGCTTGCCGGCTGCACCCACCTCCGGAATCGTGTTCTCGGCCTTTGTCTCAGCGACGGGCACCGTCACTGTGAGGGCTTTCAATACGACTGCCGGGACCATCGACCCGGCAAGTGCGACCTACAAGGTCAAGGTCGCCCAGTGATTGCCGCTGAGTGAACGCGGTCTACACCACGACACGATGCCCGTCAGCCTCGCCAAACTAGAGAAGGCCAAAATCACCCAGGAAACCCTGAAGGCCAAGTTTGCTCGCGCCTATGCAGACAAGGACGGCAAAATCAAGAAGCTGACGAGCCGTATCTTTGACCGCATCCAGCAGGGGAGAAACTTCAACTTCGACAACTACAAGGTCTATCACGCCATCGACTTGTTGTGGGAGACTCCGATGCGGGCGCAGGATGCAGCGTTGATGCGGACTTTGGCGGGCCGCGACTTTAGCAAGGATGGCAACAAGAAGATCGTGGAGGAGTGGGCACTTACCCACCTCCTCGTGGACAGGACAGATCCGAAGACCAACAAGACCGAGAAGGTGCTGAACCTTCCTCGGTTCTTGAACGTCATCGTCCCGTTGGCGGCTTCCACCACGAAGACCCGCGTGGCCAAGTTGACCAACGACCGGATGCAGTATCCGTTGTTCAAGTACGACGCGCGCAAATCCACGCCCCAGAACATGGCTCGGTGCGAGTTGCTCACCGATTACGTGGAGACGGTTTCGACCTGGTTCGATTACCGGAACTTGCTGCAGCAGGCCATCCTCAAGTGTTGCCAGTACCCGAACCAGCTCATGTTCCCGCAGGAGAGCTGGTTCAAGGAGGAGCAGGATGGCGAGTTGGTGAAGGAGGGGGTCCGATACCGCCTTCCGCATCCGGCGCGAGCGTACTACGACTTGTCCCACCCGATCTCCAGCTTCAACACGGACACCGGGTGTCAGTTTGCCGGCTACTGGCGGATCATCCCGTACCGCGACCTCATGGGTTCGACGGAACTTTGGAACACGGAAGCCATCCACCTCGGGGCGGACTGGAAGTCAGCGCACAGCGTCTATTTCGACACGGTCTACCCATGCACGTTGCAGCCGCCTCACTTGAGCCCCGGCTTTAGCGAGAACGACCGCGAGCAGAAGAACATGACCATGTTCAGCTCGTCATACGAGGACTCCGGAGTGGTGGTCACTGAACACCACGAGCGGATCATCCCGTCCGATTACGGCTTGGGTAACTACGATAGCCCGGTGTGGTTCCGGTTTTTGGTGGCGGCGGACAACACCGTCCTCTACTGCGAACCGCTCACGACGTGCGGGATCACTTACTGGGGGTACGACCCTGATGATTCCCGGCTTATCTCGCCGTCGCTCATCCAGGAGGCGGCTCCGTGGGAATACCTCGTCAGCAACCTGCTCACGCAGTTGGTCGTGTCGGTGCGCCAGAACTTTGCCAACCTGACGTTCTACGACTCGGACATGGTGGACGAGAAGGTCATCAGCTCGCTGAAGGACATCAACGACACGTCGTTCAACACGCTGCGGATGGTGCCGATGAGCGGCAAGCGGTTCCGGGCGCAGCAGACGGACATATCGGAGTCGATCCATACCGTGCAGCTACCGCAGCGAGAGACGGTAGGGGTGATGAACGCCATCAGCATGGCTTTGAACATCATGGAGCGATGCTTTGTGATGTCTTCCCAGGAGGTCGGTTCGGCGGCAAACCACGAGCAGAGCGCCGAGGAGGTGAGGCTCATCGCCACCAACACGTCCACCCGGCTTGAATACACCGGCCTTGCCATCGACCGCGCTATCGAGGCGTGGAAGAGGCAGCTCTACTACTGTGCGATGGAGCACGGGAGCGAGGAGGTCTACGGTTACGTGTCGGCGGACCGCATCACCAGGGAGCAGTTGGAGAAGATGGGGCTCACAGTGAACGACGCTGAATCCTCATCCGATCACTTCAAAGTCAGCGGCAATCGGACGGCGATGGCGATGCAGGTGGAGTATTTCGCAGCAAGCCGTGACGGGGCCAACCGCTCCAACAACGGGGCCGTAGCGAACCAGATGGTCCAGATGCTTGCCCCGCTGATACCGCAGCTCGCGCAAGCCGCGGGGCCGGAACAGCTCGTCGGCCTGTTCAATCAATGGGCAGAGATGGCCGGGCTGCCGCGCAGTTACCGCTTGAAAATGGGTACTGTAACGTCACAGTCCGACCCGTCACAAACTGACCCTCATCAGCAGCAGATGGCTGCGATGGTACAACAGATCCGGGCTTTCGTGGAGCAATCCATCGAATCAAACACGGAGGGCATGATGAAAGAGGTGAGCGACAAGATGTTCGCTCCGCTGGCTCAGGCCGTGCAGCAGTCCGTGGCGCTCGGGCAGAGCAACCAGCAAGTCGTGGCGAAGCTGATCGAAACACTCAAGGGACTGACAAATGGCGGACCAGGAACAGCAGGAGCAAGTGATGCCGGAGGCTTCCAGCAGGAAGCGCCACTCAACCCTGCAGCCGGCATTGCGGCTGGAGCCGCTTACCCCGGCGGAGGTCAAGGAGATCCAGCAATGGTTGACCCTGCGACCGGGTCAGATGTTCCGTTCGGTGCTTGAGGCCCACTACCAAGTCAGGATAGCCACGGCCGGGGCCGAGAGGTGCAGCGACATCTCTATCATGGGGGGGGGCCAGTCTGGACATGAGGATGAGTCCATGGACAACGCCCATGAGGCGAGCCGCTACTTGGCTGCCGTCTCGATGCTCGACTTCTTCAGCTCTGCCACCGGCACCGACGTTGAGATGCTGTTCCGTAAACTTGCCTTCAGGCCATGACCAAAGCTGCGTTTCAATCGGAGTTCAACCTGAACCTGGAACAGTGCCAATGGCGGCCTGACGACCTGCACAGCGTCTTCACGCAATACGACAGCGAGTTCTACCGAAAGAACCAGGAGCAGTTCACGCAGAAGTATCGGAGCTTCTGGGCGGTGGCCAAGACGCTTATGCCGGCTTCGATGATCGAGCTTGGTTGCCGTGCTGGCTCCGCTGCCGACGCCTACATATCCGCCAGCGGTGCGAGTTACACGGGGATCGACACGTTTGAATCGGCCACCACGCCGGACGGGGCGTTGTGGGAACCGTACCGGGTCTTCGTGAAGCTGATGAAGAAGCGCCATTTTGCTACCCCTCATCTTCGCATCCAGAACCTCCGCGACCTCAAGGAGCTTCCGGCCACCGACTTCGTGGTGGTGGATGCGGCCCATGACTACGAGAACGCATTGGCCGACATGAAGTTGGCTGCAACCGCCGACCCCAAGTTCATCTTCGTGGACGACTACAACGGAGACGATGTGCAGCGCGCGGTCGCCGAGTGGTTCTCCACCCACGCCTATCAGTGGTACGCGAGGCTCCACTACAACAGCGGGGGCATCGTCATCAAGCTTCGTGACTGAGCACAAAATGTAACGTTACACAACCTCTTCGAGAGAAGGGTATCCGCCATTTATGCCCGATAAAGACACCGAAAAACCTGCCGAGAACATCGACGACCTGGCCGCATCCATCATGGATGGTTTGGGCTACGGGAAGCCTCCGGAGAAGAAGCCTGCGGCTCCTGAAAAGAAGGAGGAGAAGGTGGTCGCTGCTCCTGACGACTCCAAAGCCGATGAGGACAAGAAGGAGAAGCCAGAGCCGGTCAAGAAGCCGGCCGACGTAGAGCCGAAAAAGCCGGAGGTCAGGAAGCCCGAGGAAAAACCCGCTCCGGTCATCGACACCGCCAAGCTGGCGGACGACGTGGCTGAACGGTTGGCAGCGAAGGCGGCGAAGCAACAGCCCGAGGCCAAGGCGGACCCGGACGCCGACCTCACCGCAGGGGACAAGCACGCTCTCCGGGTCGCCAAGTTCATGGCGGAGCAAAGCCAGGACATGAAGGGCCGGGAGGGCGAATACCGCGCCTTCCTGAAGGCGGAGAAGGACTACCTGGCCAAGTGGCAGAGGGCGAACCCAGGCAAAGACTTCGACGGCGAGGACGACGAGCACGAGGAGTTCTACTCGACCTCCACGCCGTCATGGAGCGATGGTGACGAGTTCCGCCACTCGGAGACCGAGATGATCGCGGACGAGAAGGTCACCCGGAAGCTGGCCGCCCACACCGCTGCCGAGACAAAGCGAACCACGGCCGAGCGCATCGACGGTAACGCGACCAGGGCCGCGAACCTGGGAGCCAAAGCCATCTTTGAAGCGGCCGGGGTCAAGGTGAAGACGTTCGATGAGCTGTCCGAGGCCGACCCTGTGGCCGCAGAGGCGGTGGAGGCTGTCGGTGGCGAGACCGCTTCTTTGATGGCCACCGCCGAGCAACTGCTCACCCCGGCCACTCCGCACAGGGCCTCGAAGGACAACCCGCTGCACGCCTCCCTGATGGTCAAAGTGTCCGGCTACGAGAAGGAGATGCTCGCAGCCCGCACGGAGAGCCCTGAGAGCATGTATTGGAAGATGGCCGATGGGGTGACCCGGCAGTTCGCGACGCTGGAAGAGTGGAACGCGATGTCCGACAGGGAACGCACGGGGTGTTATACTCCGTGGCTGCATCCCGAGCTGGTCAGGCCGATGTTACTCAGGGACGGCAGGGAGAAACTCTCATCCACCATCGAGAAGAAGCGTTCAGCGGCCTTGTCGGTGGCGAGAAAGCATGGGTGGAAGGAACCGGAATCCGTGCCAGAGGCGAAGCCGGGCGAGGCGAGGAAAGAGCCTGAAACAAAGGCTCCGGCGCGCAAGAACCCGCCCTCGATGGGCGACGAGAAAGTCTCCACGGACAAGAAGGGTGCCGGGCCAAAGGACGATTTCTCTGAGATGATACAGAAGCAGCTCTACGGTTGATAGCGTTGTTGTAACGTCACAGACCCGCATGGAGCGGTGAGTGGCGGCTACAACAAATGCCTACACCATTCCTTGATACATGCTCGGTCGCGGTCACGAACACCTACGACACTTGTGGGACTCTGACCAAGGCCAAAATCAGCACGCTCACGCCTGACCAGATGAAGGCGTTGTTCACGGACGGCTCGTCCTGGAACGAACTCAACAGCCTCCTGAAGCACCAGTTCGAGATGGCTGCTTGCGGCATCCGCCGCAATGGCTTCTACGACTGGATCATGACCAGCAACAAGCCCGGTATGGGCAAGTTGGTCAACGTCGAGCGCCGGGATCGCAGCGCATCCCTCGTCCGTCCTTACATCCTTGGTCGCCAGATGTCGGTGGTGAACACCGATTATTGGGCCGTCACCAACGGCTACGCCACGGGTTCCTACACTGTCGGAAGCACCGGCCCGCTCACCTCGGTTGCTGGCGGCGACCGCGTGGTCCGTGTGACTCCTGGCTACGGAACCTACATCGACTCCGCTCAGTTCCTGGGTGATGTCGGCGGCAAGGGCGGCCACTCGCTGTTCATCCTGAACAAAGCGTCCGGTGACTCCACGGCCCAGATCGGCCAATGGCGCATCAAGGACAGCGCACTGGCGACCGACGGAACCTACGTGGACATCCTGATCGTGGACCGCAATGCGGGCTCCGCGTCGGCCTACGACACCACGCCCACCGCAGGCATCGCCGTGGTCGGCGTCAACAACGTCAACGACGTTGAGCAGTGGTGCAAGAACCCGGCGAACTACAACGCCACGAAACTGGTCCCGTTCTTCTTCCAGACCAGCCGGCGGACCCGCTGCGTGGACGACCAGTACCTGGAAGTCCAGAAGAAGCTGTTGGCTGACAACGCCTGGTTCGCTGAGTTCGCTGACTTGCCGCTCGCTGAACGGAACAAGCAGGACGAGATGGAGGACCAGAAGCAGTTCGTCCACCAGTTCTTGTTCGGCCGCGCCGGGAGCGCCAACCAGACCCTCACCAACTGGGGCTCGCTGGAGCAGATCACCTCGGTCAGTGGCGCGTCCATCGACCCCGGCACCGGTGGAAAGCTCATCGCCTACCGCGCCGACATCGTCGGTGTCGAGGAGCAGCTCCGGGCTTGCAGCCAAGTCACGGACCGTCAAGGGGCCACGCTGAGCCTGACCACGTTCCTGGAGACGATCATCTACAACGTCTATCGTTCCCGCCAGAGCCACGGCTCCGCGTCGGCCCGAAACATCGACGTTTACACGGACATCAACACGGCGAACGACTTCCGCAAGCAGTTCGTGACCTACGCCAAAGCCAAGTACGGCGTGGACAACGTGAACATGCAGCTCACCGACCAGGACTCCGACTCGGCGATGGCCCCGCTCGGGTTCACCTGGATGAGCTACAAGCTCCCGATGCCCAACGGCGTCATGCTCAACGTCATCGCTCACGAGACGTTCGACGACCTCCGCAACGTGTTCTCCAGCCTGTCCACCCCGGACACCACCAGCGGCCGTTACCTCATGGTGCTGGATCTGGGCAAAGGTGGCACCATCTACCCGGCGGTCCTCGCGACCAACCGGAAGGTGTATCGCACCGGTGAGCTGGAGCAGCTCGCCCGCATCGACAGCACGTTTGCCTGCGTCATGGAGAACCCGACGCAGATCCGCACACTGACCAGCCAGACGGCCACCGCCATCGTGGAGTGCCCGAAGAACTCCTACATCGTGAAGAACTTCGCCGGCTTCACGACCTAAGATGTAACGTCACAAAGCACCTTGCAGGGGGTGCCGCTTCACTGCGGCACCCCTTTTTAGTTGCCGGCCTGCCGCCTGAGTTGTAACGCTACATATCAGCCAATGAGCACGCTCCGCCACTTCCTGAAGAAAGTCCCCAACAACGCCATCTGGCTCTCCAACGGGGCGAAGGTTCCGTTTGTGCCGTTGGGGGAGGAGACGGCCGTGCTCGCCACCGATGACGAGTTGACCATCAAGGAGCTGGACGACTGCGTCGAACAAAAGATCCTGGGGGTGGTGCCTCTATCCGTGGAACGCTACGGCGAGCTGCTCAAAAAAAAACCGAATTTGAGGCAACTCTCCTCGCCCTCGCCGAGCACGCAAGAAAGTCAGGAACCGCTGTCACCGCACAGCATCATAACCCCGCCGAAAGGCCAAGAGGCGGATGCAGCGCCTGCGGCCGATGAGCCTAGCGTGACTGAAGACTCCGTAGATAGCCCGACTCGCGGGAAGCGGGGCCGCCCCAAGAAGACCACCGAAACAATCTCGTAACCAAAGCCAGTGGCTCAATCTTTCCAGGCGCTCCAGGCGAAACTGAACTCGCAGATATGGCCCAACGGGGTGCCAGAGAACCTGACTAGCCAGGTCGCTGCGATGTACCAGTCGGCGATGGTGACCGTCTATCGCCACAACGAATGCCTGAAGCAGACCAACGTTTCGGTCTACCCGCAGTGCTCCACCTACTTCAAGTGCGCCACCACTATCATCGCTGAGAGGCCCAAGGGGGTGGTCAAGCGTGTCTATACGCTGCGTTCATCCGACGGCAATTCTGATTGCTTTGTCGTGGCGCTCAGGTCGGTTGACATGGCTGAACTTCAGAGTTGGTCAACCGGGTTGGTGGCGACCTACGTGAACGAACCGGACAACGTCGGACTCCCGGCCCTGCCGCTGGGATACAGATACCCGGAGCAGTCCACAGACTCCGCGTTTGGTCGCTCTATCTGCGGTGTGTGGGCCATCGACCAGTCCCGACTGGTGGTGGCTCCTTGGCTGCAGAGCGATGAATCTTTGGTGGTGGAGTGGGAGGGCAAGAAGACTCTCTGGATCGACGACGACAGTGTCCTGGACGACCCTCAGTTCGAGGGCGCGGTGAAGTGCTACGTGCAGATGGCTTACGAGCAGGATTTCGGATGCGACCGGCAGAAGCTGGAGCTTCGACGGGCCGCCTTCGCTGAAGCGAACTCTGATCTGCTCTGGGAGTGCCGTGAGGAGCTGAGGCAGCAGCCTGACGAGCCGATCAACCCTGCCGAGGCGAGGGTCCGGAACCAGCGGTGGTGTTCCATCGACAACCACTACCCATCCGTCGCCGCGGAGAGTGCGCCGACCGTGTTCGCGTTCGTCTCGGACTACGGTGATGGAGGCTCCGACTCGCACAACGTGGCTGTGCTCGTGAAGTCGTGGAAGCCTGAGTTCATCCTGACCGGTGGCGACAACAATTACAGCACAGGCTCTGCCGCGGACATCGACAACAACATCGGTTCCCAATACAGAAGCTTCATCTACCCTTACGCGGGCTCGCAGCCTCTTTGGGCAGGAGAGATGGCAGCGACCAAGAACAAGTTCTGGCCGGTGCCTGGGAACCACGACCTGGACACCGTGGTCGGCGGTATCGCTGGTGCGCCGTACTTCGACTATTTCACCTTGCCGAAAACGAATGCCTCGACGGAGAGCGACTACGATTTCATCCACGGCCCGGTCCATTTCTTTATGATGAACTCCGCCATCAACACGGCCGGAGTCCTGACGGACGCGCTTGGGAACGACGAGCTTTCCGTCCGGCAGGCGATACTTGCCCAACGGGTGGCGCTCTCCACGGCCAAGTGGAAGGTGTTGGTGTTCCATCACCCGCCATACACAAGCGGTTCTGCTTATACACCGGGCAAAACGCAGTTGCGATGGGACTACAAATCGCTCGGGATCGACCTGGTCTTGAACGGGCACAGCCACAACTACGAACGACTCGTCGTTGCTGGGTTGCCCTACATCGTGTGCGGAAGCGGAGGTCACGGGTTGACCGGGTTCGGTACTCCTCTTGCTGGTTCTGAGGTCCGCAACAGCAGCAGCTTCGGGGCGCTGAGGCTCACGGCCACCTGTTCCTCGTTGAAGTCGGAGTTCATCGGCCTTGGCAACAGTGTCCTCGACACCGTGACGTTCACCAAATGAGCCTCCCATCTCCCAAGGTTGCCGCTTGCGTTCTGCCTGGCTCAACCACGAAGACGAAGTGCGATGACGCAGCGCCGGTCATCTGTGCCGACCCGGAGCAGGCGGTAGACAATCCTGGCGAGTGCCCTGGCGTAGCCATCACCGGGCTGGAGGTCGTCCCGGCGTCCGGGGTCATCAGTGTCGGGAGCATCTACCCGTTCACGGCCCGCCTGAAATTCTCTGATGGCCGCAAGAAGGACGTGACCGGAAAGGCGACATGGTCCTCGTTCGACCCCGTCATCGCAGCGGTCAGCTTTGGGGATACGACAGGGGTGCATGTCGGAGTGGCCACCATCAAGGCGACCTACCGAGGTGAGACTGACTTTGCACAGATCCAGGTCACTGAGGCGTGTGTCGCTACTCACTTGCTAGACATCGTCATCGTCTTCGATCGAAGCGGGAGCATGGGACCGGGTTCTATCGGCGTTGACGGAAAGAACCGCATGGAGCGCACAATCGCGGCGGCCAAGTCATTTGTGAAGAACGTGGACTTCAGCAGGGACCGTGTCTCAGTGGTCAGCTTCGCCGGTGTCTGGTCGAACTACGGAGGCCAGGTCACCAGGACGCCATCCACAACGCTCCATATCGGTCTTTCGACCAGCAAAGCGTCCATCCTGGCGGCCATCGACGAGGTGACTCCAAATTGGGCTGACTGTTACACAAAACCCATCAACCCTGGCGCTGGACAGGTGAATTGCGCGACTGGAATCGGGGGTGGATTGGACACGGCGAAGGTCGAGCTGAACAACAACGGCCGGCTCTCGGCCCGCAAGGTGATGATCCTCCTCACAGACGGGATGGAGAACATCTGCACCCCGAACCCGGAGACGGTGGCGACCAACTTCAAAGCCTCTGGTGGAATCATCGTTGGAATCGCGCTGTCCATCCCGGATGTCCTCACCGCCAGCTGCACCAACGCCGCCACCACCACCCATACCTACATCGCTGGTTTGACCAGTTGCGGGTTATTTTTCGCGGCAGATGATGCCGACCTTCTCCCGAACATCTACGCCACTTTGCCGGGCCTCATCTGTAAGTCTATAAGCACCAACCCATGCCTCTATTACTATTGAGTTGAACAACCGCACGCCAAGGGTGGTGATCGTCTCGGAGCTGTCCTCGCACACCAGTTACGGGCTGCTGCTGACGCAACTGGTCCGCGGATTGGGTGAACTTGGTGTCCCTGTGGTCATCCGACCGAAATCGGTGAACGAGAAGATGGGTCGGACCCCGGTGGACATCAGCGCAAGGATTGTTGCAGAGCCGCAGCCAGAACCATGGGAGGTCATCTTCGGACCACCGCACACGGTGCCTACTTTCGGAAAGCGGACCGTCTATTTCACGATGTGGGAGAGCACCCGGCTCAAGCCTCATTCGGTGGAGTTCTTGAACCGGGCCGAGCTGGTGGTGGTGCCGTGCCAATGGAACAAGGACGGCTTCATCGCGTCCGGCGTCACGGTCCCGATCGTGGTCTGCCCGTTGGGGTACGACAGCAGCTTCTTCAGTCCGAAGCCGCTGCCGGTGGGTCCAATCTGTTTCGGGGCCGCTGGTCGCCCAAAGAACGGAGCGAGCCGAAAGGGTATCGAGGCTTCGATCAATGCGTTTTTGACGGCGTTCCCAGAAGACCCGGACGTTCGGCTCAAGGTGAAGGTGTTCGCAGACGACACCATCGGCGACTTTGTGCCGGACCCTCGCGTGCTAGTGACCAAAGCCAGGCTTTCCGAGTCGGAGGTGGCTGATTGGTATGGGACGATCAGCTGCTTCATCAACCTTTCCAGGGGTGAAGGATTCGGGTTGATGCCGCTGGAGGCGATGGCTTGTGGGCGGCCCGTCATCAGCCCGTCTTACGGCGGGTTGACCGAGTATTTCAGCCCGTCGGCGAGCAATCCGCACGGTATCGCCATCCCTCACGAGGAGATCCCTGCCGGCGACCACTGCGAAGGCAACGGGGAATGGTGCGAGCCGTCATTCGTGGACATGGTGAACGCAATGCGGGCCGTGAAACGCGACGGCTCCATCGAGGGGATGTCCGAGGCCGCTGTTGCACAGGCCAACCCGTTCACCATCCAGGAGACCATCTGGAAGTTTTACCGAATCCTTGAGTCGGTCGGTGCTGCGCCTCCTGTTTTTGACGTGGTCGTCCCTACGACGTGCCGGAACTCAGCGCGGAAATTGTCCGGATTGCCGGAGACCGCCGCTGTAATGGTCATGGAGACCGTCAAAAGCCTTATCGCGGGAGGCGTCCCGGCCAGGCTCATCACGGTCATCAACTCCTACCGGCCAACGATGGTCCAGGCTACTGCCCACATCGCAGCGTTGGAGGAAGTGGCCAAGCTTGGCGTCAAGGTGGTCCATCAGCAGCACATCGAAATGTACGAGGACTGCCGGCGGGCGCTGGATACATCGAATCCGTCCGCACGCTACACCTTGTTCGTCGAGGACGACGTGGTGGTGGTGGATGGCTTCAGGGTCAAGGTAGCGGAATGGCTCCGGTCCCACCACTGGCCGAAGGCGGCCACGTTCATCAACTGGAACTCGATGCAGGATGGTGAAGTGGTGTTGCCTGACAAGTTCTGGGGAACCCAATGCTTCGCAATCGACAGAACGTTGACGGACAAGCTGCCAGCGACCGGGTTCCCGTACCCGAACCACTTCCAGGACCGGACCTGGGCTATCGCGCTCGGTGACCTCGGCGTCCCAATCATCGCTTGTGCTCCGTCGCTCGCCGACCACACAGGGAACGACCACTCCACTTACAGCGATGGGTGCGGTCGGCCTGCCGACGTGAAGGGAGCTGTCGCCGCGCAAGTCGGGATCGTCTTCGGGGTGGTGACCTACAACCGCCAAGACCTGATCGGCGAGTTGGCTCGCGGTGTGGGCGATGTCTTCGGCACGAAGATGGTCCTCAACAACGGGCCACGAGGAGCTGCTGTTGCTCCTGACGGGTGGACCGTGGTGGAAGCCGGCACCAATCTCGGATGCGCCGGCGGTTGGAACGAAATCATCCGGCTGAACCCGAACGCCAGCTCGATAGTCATCTCCAATGATGATGTGATGTTTCCGCCTGGGGAGGCCCAGCGGTTCAAAGATTCCATCGAATCCCTTCAGGCGGACCACGACTTGATCCTCGGCTACGGGTACTCCTGTTTCGCCATCACACGGAGAGGGGTGGAAAGGTTTGGACTGTTCGATGAGAACTTCTGGCCAGCATATTACGAGGACGTGGACGCCTCCCGCCGAAACGGGCTGTCCGGGGTTTCTGCTGTGATTGCTGACTGCTCGCCGCGCCACCAGGAAACGGGAAGCAGCACGCTAAAGAAGATGACCCGTGCCGACGGGAGCAACCCGGTGGCCGACGGTGCCCATGAGGGCCGGCTCTACTACGAACAGAAGTGGGGCGGTCCGTGTGGTGGTGGGGAGGTGTTCACGACACCGTTTGGAGCTGGTGGAGGCGTGAACGAGTGGTCGCTGGATAAAGCCCGCCGGGAAAGATTGAAAGCGCAGCTAAAAATGTAACGATACACCAATGGCAACCACACCTCCATACACACCGGACCAGTTCAAGGCCATCATCCCGGCCGCCAACGCTTCGTGGTGCGAGAAGCTGCTCGGTGTCCCGACCAAGCTGGCGATCTACCTCTACAACATGGCGGCGTGGGCCATCAAGCCGGACGGCACCCCGACGGATGACTTCAAGGCGTGGATCGGGATGTCGGTGGGGACGCTTGCTGTGCCGGGGAGCGTGTCAGCCTCGGATGGCAGCTTCGCCAACAAGGTGACGGTGTCGTGGTCCGGCGTCACCGGTGCGGCTGGATACCGGATCTACCGCGGAACCACCACGAACTCTTCCGCCGCCACGCTGATTGGAACCACGGCCACGACCAGCTACGACGACACCACGGTCGCTGTCGGGTCGGTCTACAACTACTGGGTAAAGTCATACGACGCATCCGGAGAAAGCGCGTTCAGCAGCTACGATAGCGGGTACTCTAACTCCACCGGGGCTGGGAATACCCAGAGCCTTACCTTCACTGGATCGTTCACTGTACCAACAGGTGTCTACAACATCACTGCGGCTATTTGGGGCAATGGTGGAAACGGTGGAGCTTCAGGAAACCCTCCGTTCTCGTCTCCATCTTTCGGGCTGTCTGCGGGTGGTGGTGGTGGTGGTGGTGAATACGCACACGGAACCATACCTGTCACGCCCGGAGAGGTGTTGTCCGTCTCCGTTGACACTGGAGGCTCTGCCATCATCCGAAGCTCCACGGTCCTGCTCTCAGCGCTTGGGGGCGCAAATGGGTCAGGAGGGGCGGTGGTTGGTGCTCCTGGTGGGGCGGCTGGAACCGGAGGCACCGCTAACGGTACAACCACTAGCGTCACTCGCGCCAATGGAACCGCTGGAACCGCCGGGTCCACCGTGCTTGTCAGCGGTACGCGCCAAGGCACTGGTGGTACTGGTGGTGGAACTACTCCCGTCGAAACCAACATCGGCACCGGTGGCAACGGCGCTTCGACTGGCACCACCACGGTCGCTGCGACAAGCGGCAAGACCGGCAAGGTCACCATCACTTGGTAACCCAACCCACTCATGGCTGGAGAATGCGTCAAAACAATCCCGTGGGCTCCGTTCACTGGGAGGCTCGACACCCGGTCGCTACCTTCCGAGGTTCGATGGGGTGACTGGCGCTGGAGGCAGAACGTCTCTGTGGCCGGGTCGGGCAAGCCGTGCCGACGCCAGGGCTTTAGCCGGTTGCTGGGCGAGCTGACGCCGGACTCCTACCAGAACGCCGACCTCCATGACCAGCTCATCGGCCGGCAGAACTACTACAACGAGCTGACCCCGAAGGCGTCTGACAGCTCGAAAGTGCAGGCGTACCCGCCTCCGGACAACCAGTGCTCCACCAGCGTCCAGGTCCGGTCAGGCGACCGCCAACCCATCACGATGTTGTTCGAGGCGGTCTCCACGAACGGGGTCCGCCGGCTGCTCGCTGCCACACAAAACCGCATCTACTGCTCCAGGTTCCGCAAGGAGAACTGGAAGTTGGTGGCGGACGCTTACGGCGGAGAAGCGGAGACCGGGCTTTCGGAGCGGCGATGGCAGGCGGCCCAGACCAACGACGCGGTCATCTTCACGAACAACTTCGACCCGCCTCTGGTGTGGTTCTTCGACCAGCCGAACTTCGGGTGCGCTATGCAGGCTGTGCAGACAATCGGCTCGCTGGAGGAGATCGGGCTGAGTCGATGCGGCACGGTCTACTCGTGGAAAGGGATCACTTTCTTCGGGGATGTGGTCATGGATGGGGACCGGGTGCCGCATCGCGTGGTTTGGAGCGGTCTCAACACTCCATTGGCGTTCACACCGGGGAACTCGTCCATCGCTGGATTCCAGGACTTAGGCTATGGGGAGCGCATCCTCCGCTTCCGCGAGCTGCAGGACTACCTGCTCATCTACACCACCCGGTCGATCTGGCAGGTCTCCGTGATCGGAGGGGACGCGGTGTTCAACTTCCGGCAGGCATACACCCAGCCGGAGACGGGCGAGGCGTGCTTGGCGTTTCCGAACACCTTGGCTTCCACGGGTGACGACCACTACTACCTCGGTCGGGACGGCATCTACTCGTTCAATCTGTTCGTCCCGAAGCCGCATCGCGTGCCGTGGATGCACCTCGCCTCGTTGCCTATCTACGACACCATCGACCTCAATGCCTGCGAGAGCCACGTCGCTTGCTACCATCCGCCCAGCAAGGAGTACCGCGTGTCGTGGGTGGAGAAGACCGGGGCAATGCCCACCCGGACGATGGCGTTCAACGTGGAGTACCAGAACGCCGACCTCATCACCCACGGGTTCACTGCGTTTGCCAGCCACGCACCCGACCTTCGGCCGGACATCGACATCAAGGTGAAGGAGGAGTGCTGGTGCTCCGATGCTGACCTGGCTGCGCTTGCGGAATTCCTGGCCCCGTCGGTCAAGGAGGGGGTGGCTTGTGGAAATGTCACGCCTTCCGGGTGCTCCACAACGACGACCCCGGCCTACACCTCGAAGCTCATCTATGTCGATGGCAAGGCGGTCGAGGACGTGTGGGACACCAACCCGGACGGCGCTCTCTGCGCGGCGTTGAACGCGGCGGGGCTGGACGCGGAGTGCAAGGAGTGCTCTGTGGACGCCAAGCTGGTCATGGCCTCGGCAGCGGACTTCTGTTTGAAGCAGGACGGAGGGGCCTACTACCACGAAATCTGTACGGCGTTCACCCCATGCGCCACCTACCGTCAGGACGGTTACATCACAATCCTCCGGTCAGGCCCGATGGCTTTCCGCTCCCCGGCCGACCTGAAGGAGCTGAAGCAGCTCGACGTGGAGTTCTACGCCGAACAGCAGACGGTCCCAAGCAACCTCCATCTCCGGATCGGCATCTCTGCCACCGCCGCTGACTCAAACCAGGGAGGCGCAGGGTGCGCGGTGCAGTGGACGGCGATGTCTCCGCGAAAGCTGATGTGCCCAGCGACCGGCGACGGAACCGCGACTTCCCCGGCCCGGACGGTCAACTGGCCGATGTGGTTCCAGGGCCGCCACCTCTACTACGAGCTGAAAGTCGAAGGCACCGGTGGAGGGGTGTGCTTTGGGGCTGCTTACTTCTTGGTCGGTGGACGGTCGAAGTGCCCGGAAATCTGACGGACCTGACTCATGGACAGCAAACCCATCAATCGGATCTCCGCCTCACCGGGCTCGCTCAACGTCTTGGCGTTGCCGCCTCTGCCCAAATCCGTCGAGTGGTTCAAGTCCAACTTCCCGTCGATGGTGAAGTACGGGGAGTGGCATGACGTGGAGATGGAGAAATGGAGACAGCAGGTCCAGATGGGCATCGGCAACGCGCTCAACTCGGTCCGCACATCGAACGATTCACGGTCAGCGGAGAGCCAGAAGCCAACCACACCCACCACTACAACCCCGTGAAAAAGATGGCTGCTGAACCGGTGAAACCAGGAACTTTATGGCAAAAACACCACGGCAACGTCTTGGTGAGAGTCTTGAATGTGGGGTTCCTGCGGGTCGGGTGCGGCCGGACGACAAAGATTCCGGCCGTGATCTACCAGAGCAACCACGACGGAGAGGTGACGGCCCGCGGGACAGTGGAGTTCCTCCGGCTGTTCCAGCCAACCTGACCGCTGCCGCGTTGCTGTCGGAGGTGTCCACGTTGCGCGCCCAGGTGGCGTCCTACAAACGTCGGCTCGCAGAGGCGGTGGGCACAATCAACAAGGCCGCCGCGGTGAAGTTCACGCCGGCTTCGGCCAAGCCTAGACCGAGGCTCAAGGGCGACTTCGTGGAGGTCATCGTCTCGGACATCCACGGCAACAAGCATGACCCGGCCGCATTTGCAGCGTTCGAGTCCGACCTGAAGGGGCTCAACCCTGACCGGGTGTTCTTGGGCGGGGACATCATGGATTGTGGGGGCTTCCTGGGTGAACACCACGCCCTTGGCTACGTCGCTGAGACGGCCGACAGCTACGAGGACGACTTGGCGGCCACCAACGACCTGCTCAACCGTATCCAGAAGTCTGCGAAGCGCGCGGACATCCACTATCTGGAGGGCAACCATGAGTGGCGGGTGGAGCGATACGCGCTCACCCAGAAGCTGGCGCACCATCGAGACGTGGAGATGCTGCGCCGAACGTTCTGTGCCGAGCATCGGCTTGGCCTGAAAGAGCGAGGCATCACTTACTACCGGCAAGGACACCTCCATACCGGGTGCAACATCCAAGGGTGGGTGCGGCTCGATAAACTGTTCTACGTCCACAAGATCTCGAACGCGGTGGATGCCGGCCGCATGGCGCTGGGTAAAACGGGTGGCAACGTCGTGTTCTTTGATACCCACAGGGCTGCGTTCACCCCCCGCAAACTCCCCGCGGTGGGACTCATCGCGGCATGGAACCCTGGCTGCTTGTGCAAGCTGCAGCCGCTCTGGATGAACACCAACCCGACGGGCTGGACCCATGGCTACCTCGTTCGATTCATCAGCCGGACCGGCCTGTTCCAGATGGTCAACATCTCGATCGAGGATGGGACCAGCTTGGGGACCGCCATGTTCCGCCACTAATCTATGGGCATCCTCAAGCGAGACTCGGAGCGGAACCCGGAGACTGTTCCTGTCGGATGGAAGACCTCCGCCCAGTGGGCAAAGGAAGAAGACCTGTCCCACCCCCACGCGAGACGGCTGATCCAGCACCTCGTGGCCGACGGCAAATGGGAGATGCAGAAGTTCCGGGTCAAAAAGGGGTCGGGCATCTTCCCGTTGCCGCATTACAACCAGAAGAAGCAGCCACGTTCCATTGACAGGCGGGCCGGTCACTGTTGAACTCTGTCGCGTTACACAAGGGCGAAAGCCCACCCAATCACCATGGCAAACCTTACCTGGAATCCGCAACTGGCCCGCTACCAGACCAACAACGGAGCGCCCGTGGACTACCAGACCGCGACCTCTGGAAACTACGGCCGCGGCGGATGGGGTGCCCCTGCCTACAAACTTCCTCCCGCGGTCCACACAATGAGCGGGGCTGGCGGAACCGTGGACCCGACCAACCCGTTCAGCACGGTGTCGAACGTGAAATCGACACCGGTGGATGAACGGCTCAACGGACTGTTCACTGGCTTCGACGCCTTGAAGGCGGGTAGTCAGACAGGGTTGGACAACTACTCGGCGGCGGTAGGTGCGGCTGCGCCCACCGTAAAGCGGACCACCGGCGAGGACATCGGTTCCATCGACTCCGTTTTCAATGGTGATCTCTCTGGCATCTTGTCGAACATCCGGAACTACCGGGCACAGGCCCTGTCCGGGGTGGCGGACCGCGCTCGCGGTGATGCGTCCAGGATGCTGAGCGTCAACCAGATGGCTCAGGGAGGTGGAGGACGGTCGCTCGGAACCGGCAGCTACATCCAGCGGCTCGCCTTAGACAAGGGCGCTGACATCAATGCCAAGGCTGCGATGGATGACGCGGAGCAGCAGCGCAACGACGCCGCCTACGTCACCCAGATGCGGCTAGGGCTCACGGGGCAACGCGCCAAGTTGGCCATGGCTCCGGCCGGTCAGACCCTGATGGTGGGTGACGAGCGTGCTCGGCAGCTCACCCAGCTCCAGCAAGCCTTGGCACAGCTCAGCCAGCAGAACCTCTCCAACACGTTCTATGGCCTCGGAAAGCGCCGTGGTGATTCCGGCTCAGACACCGACGCCAGAGGGAACCCGCTACCTAACGCCTTCTCGGCTGGATACTAAGTAACCGCTTATGGCCTACGACTCGAACGACCTGTCCGGTGTCCGATGGAACCCGAACTCGGCGTCCTACCTTCGCGGCTCCACCGTGGTTGACTCGCCGTACCGGATGCCCGGCGGAGGCGACGGAGGTGGCGGTAGCCGCGGCCAGTATGTCTATGGCGACTCCTACGGCGGGGTGCAGGGGGCAGAGCAGGCGGCGGACAACTCCGACCGCAACTTCATCATCGGCCAGATACAAGCCCAGGTAGCGGCGCAAAGGAACGCCGAGTCTGCTCGCCAGTTCAACGAGACGCGCGCATTCCAGCGTGACCAGCTCGACGCGCAGGACCAACTGAAGCGGTACGGCATCGACTCGGCCTACGACTTAGGGTTGGAGAAAGCCAGGATGGGTGCGCGCAACGCTGACGTTTCAGCGGATGCTCGCATCCAGGCCACGCAGATTGCCGCCGCCGCTCGACGAGCTGCCGGCATACCTGACGGTGTTGACACGGACATCACTGGCAACCTCGCGAACGAGCTGAAGGCGCTGCAATCTCGCAGGTCCACTCTGGAGTCTGACCTGAACCAGTGGGAAGGTCTCACTCACTCACTGCACGCAACGGCTGACAAAGACGTGAACGCCGGAGTGATGGACTGGGACAACGGACGTGGCGTTTACACTCCAAAGAAGGACGCGGCTAAGGTAATCAAACCGGACGATCTTGAAGGTAAGCTTGCGGCATCGCAGGTTGCGGCAAAGGCTCGCAAGTATAACGACGACGCCTTTCGTGCCGGTCAGGCCACGTTCCAAATCCAGCAGGCGTTGAGGGAGCTAGAGGGGCAGACCAAGGCCATGTCGGATAGCTACGCGAAGATCGGCTATCGCGGGGCAGCCGGTGGCCAGATCATGTTCGATGGCCGTTCCGCGGGTCCGATGCCGAGCGCTTCAATGCCGGCGAGCGGGCCTATCCGCACCGCAACCGTCCGTCCTCCTCCCGAGGCTCCAAATCTGCGTGGGTTTGTTCAAAAATACTACCCACCGCAAGATTCAGAACTTCGCAACTCGATGACAAGGGAGACTGTTATTGATTCGGTTCCTTTGAGGTATTAACACGCACTGACTCATGGCGAACAACGTCCTTGATTATTTCAAGTCGTTCGGGGGCGAATACGCCGCTTTGGACGACGATGCCCTGACGCAGCGCATCGGCGAGACTCACCCAGAGTTCCTCGATGTTCCTGAGTTTCGGCAGGACTTCGACGCCATGCCGCAGCGGTTGGCGCTGAAGGCCCAGATGAAGTGGAACCAGTCCGCGCCCGAGGTCACGCCGTTCAAGGTGGCGATGGCTGAGGCGTTGAAGACCGGGATGCCGGGCATCTCTCCCGCTGAGGCGAGGGAATACGACGCCGGGGACATCACCCCGAACTACACGGTCCCCCACCACGAGTCAGAGATCAGGAAGATCTACCTGCCGGATGACCAGTTCTCGACGGCGGACATGCCGGAGAACTCTTACCCGATGGAGGGCGGCAACGTGGCCCGGTTCGCGGACCGCAAGCTGCCGATCGGGTTGTCCATCCTCGCGCAAAAGACGGACACCGACATGGCGGCCCGGAAGGTTGATAAGCTGCTGACCAATAGCCCGTACGAGGGGGTGGCTGAAGGGGCTGGCGTGGCGGCCAACTACATCGGGAATGTGGGGGGTGCGTTGGCGGGCATGTTCGCAAAAGGCATGGCCGGTGCGGTTGACCCGATGGGCGGCGACCCCACTGGGTATGTCCCGACAGAGAGCGAGGGCGGCAAGGTGCCGATTTGGGAGGCACTGAAGGGCAATGAGCTTCCTAGGGAAAGAGACTTGGGAATCAGTGAGATCCAGTCCGTGGGCAAGGTGCTTTTGCCGATGGCATTGGCTGCACCTGCTGGCGCTGCAATCGAAGGCGCTGCTTTGACGGCTGGTCTTCCGTCCGCGCTGAGCTACCTCGCAGGCGCATCAGCCTTTGCTGCACCCATGGCCGCGCAGGCATACCACGACACGGGTGGCGACCTTAACGCTACGGCGGAATCCGGGCTCGTGGCTTTGGTACTTCCGGCTATCGACTCAATCGGCCGGCAGCTCGCAGCGAAAGGTGTGTCGAGCGTTATCACTGGAGGCAGGAAGTTGGTGCTAGAAACATTCGAGCGGCACCCCGGACTTGTCACCGCAGAAATCCGCAAGAGATACCCCGGTTTTCTGGACGACGAGACCATGCAGAAGGCTCTTGAGTTCAGCGGCGGTCAGCTTCTCGCGAACGCATTCCTTCTTGCTCACGCCGCCCCTGAGATTGCGGCGTCAGAGCACCCGACCGAGGAACTGTTGAAGCACACCGCGATGAACGTGGCGCTGGCGTTGGCAACCTCGCGCTCGCACGGTTCGTCGCTGTCCAAGGGTGAGATTCGTGCGGCCTACGCGAAGCAGTCCGAAGGCGGTAAGTTCCCGTTCCCGGTCGAAACAGTGTTCCACCGGGACACCTCCGAGAAAGTCATCACCTCCGACATCCCGGAGATGCGTGCCCGCGCGGAGCACGCCACCAAGCTGGACGACCTGGAGAACTCGCTGAAGGCGGCACAAGGGCAGGGTGAAAAGGCCGCCGCCGCTGCATCCAAACTTCTTCCTGGAACCACCACCGGCTCCAATGAGCAACCGGGTTCTGAAATGCCGGTGCGGGCAGAGGCGCAAGCTGAGCCGCAGGAAGCTCCTTCTCCGCGCGCCAACGCTGTAACGTCACAGTCAGACCAAGGCTTGAGCGAGTCTGTGCCGGCTGAAGGCGAGACACCCGTGGACGCCGCGGTCAGGTTGCGACGTGGTCAAGTGACCACCTCTGCGGCCGGACGCCTTGGCGGGCTGGCTGAGCGTCGTGGCGCACAGGTTGCGGCGTCTCCAAAGGACGAGGCTCCCGACCAGTTCTCCCCGTCGTCCGACCTGATGGCCCGCCTCAAGGCCGCGCGTGCCGGCGACGAGGAGCAGGAACGTCAACGCCTTCGTCAGATCGCCAAGGGCGCACCCTCTCTCGCCGAGGAGACCGATGCGCCCGTGGTAGAGCAAGGTCCACTCATCAGCGATAAGCTTGGGCTGGACTTCCCGGACGGGCAATACGCAGCCAAGGAGATCAACGCTCGCATTGCCCGATATGAGCGGCTCCTGGGACTGAGTGATGCCGCTCCGAAGGTGGAGAGGGCGATGGAGGCCAAGCTCCAGGGGGCGGAGCTTTCTCCAGCCCAAGAGTCTGAGCTGCGAAAGTTCGAGGCGGAGAGAAAGTCGGTCAATGATGACCCGGCGTATCGCAAGCGCGTTGTAGACGAACTCGAAGTGCTCAGGCGTGAGCTGAAAAGTATTCCGTCAAAGACCTACGACAAGACGCCAGCGTTGTCCACGGTGGCCGCGCTGGTCGGTGAGTTGGACGAGGACGGAAAGCCCAAGCCTTACGAGGATTGGAAACAGAACACCCACGAAGTCGCACAGGCGATGATGGCCGGGGCGACCAACGAGGACGGGGCGGCCAGCAAGAGCACCCGTCGGTTCATCATCTTCCACGACCCGAGCAACACGGACCTGCCTTTTGTGGCGTTGCCGGTGTACGGCTCAACCTCTGGGGCGAAGAAGCTTGGCGTCAGCCGGAAGGCCCAGACGATGGTGCCGGGGGCGAAGGCTTCCGTCGGGCTCGCCAACTTCCTCCGGGAGAACCCGGAGATGGAACCGGTGTACGCCATCCGCCTGAACAAAGGGGCGGAGCAAGTGCTTCCAGAATCCAAAGGTAGGCTCACGCAGGAGCAGATGGAGGCTCTCGTCACGGAGGCTGAAGCGCGGGCGAGGCAGGTTGGAAAGTCCCAAGAGACAGCCGCCGCGAGCGCCGACTTCGAGCAGTCTGGCGGGTCGGTCCGTGACGAGGCGGTCCGGGTGCGCGACTCCGAGGCCAAGCAATCCGTCTCGAAGTTTGGCGATGAGGGCGACGGCTCGGAAGATACCGGGGATCTGGCATCTCGATTCTTCGAGAAGAACCGGGTGACGGATCTGATGGCCGCTTGGTTTCTTGAAAACGACGGCGATGCGCGCGACTGGTTGGCCGACAACGCCCCTGTGGCGCGCAAGTTGGTCAACGATTTTGCGAAGCAGATCTACGACGAACACGGGGTCGTATTGACCGCAAGGCAGACTGGACTGTTTGCGCGGGAGCTTTACCGTCACGCCGAAGAGGTTGCGAGCGACACCGAGAAATATGAGAACACAAGCAGAAGCGGCGGTGCTGGCAAAGCGGGCGTCCCGATCATTGGAGGAGTCCTTCCGGCGTCTGGAGAAGGACATCCGCGGAAGCCTGCCGCGGCAGACGCCGGTGGAGCCCGAGTTCCCGGCGCAACCCAAGCCTCACCCCCTGCCGGCTCCGGCGGTCGGGGTGAAGCTTCGTCGGGTGTAAGCTTCTCGCTGGAGCGGGACAATGTCCGCGGAAAGCGGATGAAGGAGCTGGAGTTGGAAATCGCTAAAACGCGAGACCTGATTGACCAGCTTGATGTTCCGGTAAGCTCGAACCATCTATACAACGACCTCGCTGTAAAGGTGTCTTCTGAAGACGGCGCGACACCTACGGATGACCTGGTTGATGACAACGCGCTGCGGATACATGAGGCTATTTCCGCAGCGACAACTCCATCTTCTGAGCTTGGGAAGTCTGAATACTTTGGTGCCAAGACATACAAGATTGAAACGGACCCTCTTGGCATGGTGCGCGTCACGGACTCAGGCGGAACCGCTGAGTCGAATTTTGTCAACTTTTACGATCACCTAAAGATTAGGTATCCGGATGAGCTTGCCAAGCTCGTGTCGGACCTAAAGAAGTTTGACGACAGTGGCGCGGCGGTGTTGGCTGCAAAGCTTGGTCGGCTTCAGGGAGAATACTCGGATCTTTATCTGGAGTCTGGGGGTGACGCTCGCTTCTCACTCGGCGCATCCGGCCAGCCTGCCTTCGTCCCGTCCAACCCGGTCGAGCCTCTCGCTCCGGGAAGCTCCATCACGGAGTCGGATGTCAAGGCCATCCAAAGCCTCGTCGAGTTGGTTGGGGCCACTGGCAACGAGCGCATCGCGCAGAACATCCAGCCGTCGCGAGCCACGCTGAGCGAACTGGGGTTCCCGCAAGAACTGAAGGACGCGCTGGAGACGTTGTGGGGTGCTCGCGTCATCTTCGTCAACCAGCCGGAAGGTCCGGTCTTCAAGGCCGTCCACACCAGCGGCAACATCTTCCTCTCCGACCACCTCAAGGGTGGACAAATCGTGCTGACCGCGTTCGGCCACGAGCTTGGCCATGAGATCAAGTCCATAGCCCCGGAACTGCACAAGAAGCTGGCGAAGGTGTTCGTCGCCGGTCTGAAGTCCGGTGAGTTCCAGTCGATGATGGGGGATGTGCAGCGGTCCGCTGACGCTGCCGGCGTGTCTGGAACCGACCTGGACGACGAGGTTGTCAGCGATCTGCTGGGTGAGGCGTTCGGCGACACGAGCACGTTCAAGAAGTTGGCCGAGAAAGACCCGGCCCTGTTCAAGAAGTTGGCCGATTTGGTGAGAGACTTCCTGAACCGCATCATCAACTACTTCCGCCAGCAAGGTCCGTCCTTGCGGAGCCGGGCCAAGGACTACGAGAAGCTGCAAGACCAGATCGTCGAGATCCTCCGCGACTACTCCAAGAAGCGGACCGGGTCCACACTGAAGGAACGATATGCCAGCCGAGAACCCTACACCAACGAGCAGCGAGACCCCGTCACCGGAGCCGTCGCCATCCCGCGAGGCACACAAAGCGGCGCTGTTCGCGGCGCTGCTGGAGCAGGCAAAGAAGGACCGGCCGCGGCGGCTACGGTCAGCCGCAATCGTGAGGTCCAACGACGAGCGAACGAGGTTGTTCAACGAGTCCTTGCTGCGGAATCCAGGAGCAGCGGCGGCGATTGGTCTAAAATCGTAGCCCAGCACGGCGTCCACTACGCCGCCAGCGAGGCCGTAAAACGCACGCTGACGGGAGAGCTTAGCAACATCGCAGACCCGGAGCTTCGTGCGGCCGTCGAAGGGTTCCGCGAGTTCGTCCCGCTGTGGAACGCGGCCAAAGCGAAGGAGTTCTTCGAGCATCCACTATCCACACTCATCAATGATTGGGATAAGAGGATCACTGACGCCGAAACCGTAGAAAATTCTGGAGGTACAAAGTTCAAAGGGAAGCCTTTTGCGGATGAGCTTCATTCACTTCTTCAAACGAGCGGTGCGTTCAAACACCTCAACGACCCGAATGCTCAGTATGACCTGAAGGACATCACCAACTGGCTGTACGACCTTTCTAAAAAAGGCAGCGACCCGGTATTGGGCAGCATCATCGCCGGCACAATCCTCCAGCACCCCGCATACAAGCGGGCCTTCAAGGCGCGAGGTGAACGCCTTGGTGGCGGCACCGAGGCCGAAGCGTTCTTGGTCGGAGACCAGGTCTACAAAGTCGTCCGTCTCTCGTTGAGCCTTGGCGACCTCAGCAAGAAGGTCGGGTTCGATGACCCGAACGACAGCCTCCAGTTCTTCGATGGCGGTGGCGTGGCGTTGCCCATCACCCAGCGGGCATCGGACTCGTCGAACCTGCCGGGCGTGACGCCGACCCAGGTGGTGGCGATGTTGTCGGACGGCAAGTTCATCGTGCGGCAGCCACTGGCCGGTGACCCGATGAATGATCTGGGTGCCATGCACGGCCGGAAGATCGACATGACCCCGAAGGGGCGTGAGCAGATGTTCCAGAAGTGGGCCGACGAGAACGGGTACAAGCGCGTCCATGTCCCTACTCCGTTCGGTGGCGACGTGTTCGAGCACATGTATTTCACCCGTCTTCCGGACGGGACTGTGGTGGCGCTGGCTGACGTGAACGAGCGGAACGTGGCGGTGGGGCCGGACGGCAAGCTGAGTGTCTATGACCCGATCATCCACCGGGTCGGGACCAATGAGGCGCTTAAGCCGATGGTGTCCATGTTCGATGCCGGCGGTGGCACGTTCTACAAGGCCAAGCTTCCGTCGCCTGACTCGCTCGCTCCCAGGAAGCCAGCCACCGAGGCTGCATCGAAGCCGGCCAACCTGAAGCGTGCCATCGGCAAGCAGAGCTTCAGCTTCAGCCTCGACCGGCTCGATCAGATCGGGCCTGAAGCGGTGAGTGATGCCACCGAGATCGCCCGCATGGGGAGCGACAAGGTGGAGGCGCTGAAGTCGGGGGCGGCTGCGCTGGACGGGATGGCCTACAACCGGAAGCAATACCGGCAGGCGGTCTCGATGTTGAACCGTCTGTGGGAGAAGGCCAAAGACGAGGCGATCATCCGGGACATCAAGCCGGAGAAGATCGCCGGCCCGACCGACTCCAAGTTCTTGGCCACGCTGAAAGCGCTTGGGGTGGCCCATGACCCGGCGAACACGCAGGCCATGCAGGAGGCGGTGCAGTTCGAGCGGTCCGCTGCCACGCACAACCGGCTGGCTGGACGCGCACGCACGCTGGGCTCGCTCATCGAGATGCTGACCGAGATGGGTGGCTACGACGCTGTCATCACCGAGCACGAGCAGGCGCTGGTCAAGGTCCGCGCCAAGCTCAAGAAGCTGGGTGTCCATGAGCACGGCGGGCAGTCGGTGGCTGACCGGTCCAGCGAGATGTGGTTCGCGGAGCTGGCCAAGCCGGACGCCGAAGCCAAGCGTAGGGCGCTGTCCATCCCGGAGGTCCACGACAACTTCGTCGGGCCGATGGCGGCGTTCAACGCTCTGTTGGAGGAGTTCCCGGACCTGGCCCACTCAGACTGGACCACGAAGCTGGGGATGCCCGAGAACGATGGGTTGACGAACCGGCTGTTCATCGCGGTGAACTCGGTGCTGCAGCAGTTCGACCACGCCAAGGCCAACCTGAAGAACCGGAGGTCGGTTGAGGAAGCGGCGAAGCGTGGGCCGCTCAATGAGCTGTTGTCCGGTGCCCGCGACTCGTCGATGGCCGGGAGCTACGCAGAGCTGGTGCTGGCCGATGCAGGTAGGGCCATGGCCGGTGAGCAAGGGCTGACCGGGGACGTGGTGTCTGCCCAACATGTCCAATGGGTCAAGGAGAACGGGTCGGCTGTGACCCGGTTCGCGACCCGGTTGGCCGAGGTGGTGGATGCTGCACCTGACCCGGCAATCGGAACCCCGTCGGCCAACGCTGCCCATGAGGCCGGCAAGCGCATCCTTGAATGGCTCCGCGAGCCTGTCGGAGATGCCCCGCTGCTGCCCATGCAAGGCCAATCTGGCGCGTTCGGCGTGTCGGACCCCACGTTGGACACCATCTTCAAGCTGGTGGCCAGCCACGACACGTTTCGTGAGGCGGTGGCCGCGCTGGTGGATGACGCGCGCGGGGACATCCCGATGGACCGGTTGGCGGAGATCGCCACGGCGGCTAGTGCTGGGAAGAAGAAGGAGGCCAAGGCTTTGTTCAAGACCTTGGTGAAGGCCAAGCTCTCCGAGCAGAAGCGGATGACGGCTCAAGCTACGTCTCAGATGCGCGAGGCGGCGGACATCAAGGCCGACCTCGACGCGCTGGGCCTTGGCGACAACCTGTTCGACTCGGTGGCTGCATCGCCGGCCTTCAAGCAGATCCGGAACCTGTCGGAGAACGGGCTGTTCGGATTCTTGAAGCCGATGGTGGCGACCGAGGCCAATGTGAAGACGGCATCCGAGAGCAAGGTCACGCTGAAGGCGTTCGCTCTGAATGATGTGCTGGACCAGCCGGCTGTCTCCATCGAGACGGACAGGATGGAGAGCCCGACCTTCGCGGAGAAGTCCATCACCTCCATCAAGGAGTGGCAGGAATCGGCCGAGCACTACGTCGATGGATACGACTCAGCGTTGCGCGACTTCACTAGCGGGATCAGCGGGCTTACCCCGACCGACCTCGGGTACGACACGCCTACCTATCGCGGTCTAAAGCTGGCGCTGCTTCGCGATGTGCCGACGCTCAACGATGACAGCAGCACGCCTGGGGATGACGCCACCACGAAGGCTCCATCATGGGTGCAGTCAGCTCTGAACTCGGTCGCGTTCATCGGGCAGATCGATCAAGTGGCGACCAACCTTGGAGGAATCATCGGGGCGTGGTCGCGCGCGAAGGTGGCAGACTACCGCAACATCCGGGGCGACATCCTGAACATCAGCGGGAAGGACAGGTTCCTTGGAGTGGAGATGCCCAGGCTCAGGAGCGCCGCGCTGGCGTCGCATCCCGAGCTTGGAGGCAACATGGACCTTTACCGTACACGGGTGCAGAACCCGGCCGGAACCATTGGCCGCCAGTTCGGGTCCACGCTGAAGGTCGGATTGCTGCTTCCGTCCGGCGTGAAGGTGACGACGGAGGACATGGCGTGGTATCGGCGTCAGCTCGAATACTCGCGCGCCATTCTGCAGCGGGTCCAATATCGCCCCGACCAAGCAACCCGCGTGACCACCACGGCGGGCGATGTGCTGACGCGCAAGGCTGGTAGCGTCGGCGACTTCGACTTCACCCGGATTGTGAGCCAAGAGGGAGAGGATGCGTCCACCGACCTGGCCAAGATGGCGGACGAGCCGGCCATCGACACGTCCACGGACCTGACCGCTTCCAGCACGAACAAGACGGTGGCGTTCTGGAACGCGCGTGCTGAGCGCAACGACGCACTGACCTGGCATGTACTGGACTCGCAGCGTGATGACCTGGCGTTGAAGAAGGACGCCGTGATGCGCCGGACCGAGCGGGCGTTGGCCTCCGACATCGAGGCGGGCGGGTACGTGCAGAAGTTCAAGAGTGTCGGTGAACTAGTGGATGCGTTGGTGGCAAAGTTCCCGGCGGGCACCGGGCTGAGCCCGCGCGAGCACATCATCCGGGAGCTTGGCCAAGAGCTGAAGGGCTACGCGAACATGGCGCGGGTCAGGAAGCAGCTGTCCGCCGTCGAGGACACGTCTATCCTGTCTCAGGTGGAGTCACTCAACCGTGAGTCCGAGTTCAACAAACCTGCCGGTCTGCTCGAATTGCCGAGCGTGTTCTACGACATGGGCAGCCTCACCAACGGGGACATCCAAGGTCTCCAGATGCGCGCGGTCGCGCCTGCCGAGCTGGAGATGGCGAAGGGGTTGGTCCAAGCACTGCATGAGTTGAAGGTCCGGCTGAGCGTGGTCGAACCCGGAGACCGAGTTGGCGATAAGAGCGCGCTCCCCCATGGGTGGACCGTCCATCAGTTGAAGATGGTCGTGTCCGCGTTGGAGCAGCTCAACACCAACTTGATGAAGAAGCCTTCAAAGGCTTATTGGCCGGTGCGCGCGATGATGGCACCGATACACTTGGCCGTGCGCGGGTTCTTGATGGCCCCGAAGGTCGGCATCAGGAACATCACGCAGGGGCAGATGGCTCACTACCAGCTGCAGTCGATGCTCAATGACTTCGGCAGAAAGGGGGCGCTGATCCGGACGCTCCAGTCCATCACGGGCATCATCGGCAAACACGTCACCCGCGTCTTCGCATCTATCCCTGGGTTGCAGCAACCTGTCCGGTGGTTGAAGAAGCATCACCCGGCCGCCTACAAAGCGACCCTTCAGTGGGCCGAATCGCTGTACCGCAAGTGGATTCAGAACGGTATTGATGAGCAGCGCGACCTTGGGTTTGGCAACAAGTCCAACGTCCTTGAGCCCATCTTGAAAGCGTGGCGGGAGTCCGCTGAGTTCGAGAACCATCAGGACGCAACCGCCTTCTCGTTTGTCCCTCGGAAAGTGCGGGTCGGTATCCGCCGCGCGCTAAGGGTTCCTGGCGGAGCGCTTACCGGGGTGGAGTCCAAGATTGGTCTCGCTGGTGGGCCTGACCCGGAGCTTAACGCTGAGGTCTTGGGCACGTTCCGCCGCGCAGAGTCCACGTTGAAGGAGGCTGCCATCAAACACGGCGACCGGATTGCTGCGGGTGGTGCGGCCAGCAAGACGGTCGTGCCGGAGGATTTCTCCACCCGGATGGTCGAGAGCGACCGGCTGAACCATGTGGCCGACTTCCGAGAGATGCTCCAGATGGCCGGCATCCCGCTGGAGCACGCGCTCAAGGACTACTACCAAAGAAGCGCTGGTGGCACCAACAAGGACGAACCGTTCTTCGGTGGGGAACTCGGTGATGAGTGGGCGCGCAGCTTGAAGCGGGTGATGATCGGGTACGTGAACGCACCCACCGGAACCAACCGGGCCGAGGCCATCAAGACGGACCGGACATTGGCCGCCATGTTCACCTTGAGAGGCTACATAATGGACCAGACAGGCAAGTTTACCGGCCTCTTCAGGACCGCGAAGGGTGTGAACAAACCTTCGGCAAAGCTGTATCAAGGGTTCGCGTCGGCGATGATGCTGGCGCTCGCGGCGTTCCTGATCGGGGTCACTACCCACGAGACCACCGGCCGAATCGACCGGCACATCTTGAGGGTTGTCGGCAAGATGATCCCGTCCGACAAGGATTTCTGGACACAACAAGGCTTTGCCAAGCGAGCCGTCACGGAGATGGCCATGAACCTGACCATGTTCGGGGATGTGGTGATGACGATTCTTCAGGTGCAGCAGGGCGGCAAGGGGTTCGATGTCGCATCCAAAGCCCTCCCCATCACGCTCGCAGTTGAAACAATCCGGGCGTTTTCTGGGTTCTTCACAATGCCGAAGGAGGATTGGGACGTTATCGTGAAGGGCTTGGTTGACCGCTTCGCGGGTCCGGTCGGTGACATCCGGACAGCGCTTGGGTTCAACCCGTCGAAGCAGAACGCTGGCGGCGTGATCGGTTTCAAAGAGGTCAACACCATCGCCAACCCGCAGAACGTTCAGAAGGCACGGGGCGACTTCTCTTGGGGGCCGACGACCGGGATGAAGATGAAGCTGACCGAGGCTTTGTTCACAGCCGAGAAGGCGAAGCAGGGTGCAGACCCGGTGGCCTACGCGAACGCGATGGCTGAGGCGCGGTCCCAGCACGACCGTCTGGTGGGTTACTACAAGAATGAGCGAGGGATGAACGACGTGGCCGCCAACGCGGCTGCCCGTCGAGACTTCTCCGCCATGAACCCGGCCACGCGCGCGAACGGTGGCAAGGTGATGACTCCGGCGGAATACCAGAACGCCTCCGCCATGCTGAGCGGCGACCGCAAGCAGGCTTGGGACACCACGCTGGCCGCGTGGCAGCTTGGTGCTTCGATGTTCCCGGACCAGAGCGGGGACGACGTGGACACTTCTCCTGCCCGCGAACGCAAGGTTGCTGGCACCAGTTCCGGGAGTTCCGGGAGTTCCGGGAGTTCTAGGGGTGGGTCTGTGAACCTGCGCCGTGGACCCGGAAGGGGAGGAGTTGCGGCCAGTCAATACAGCAACCTCAGTTTTGCTGCATCTTCGTCTGGCCAGTCGGCATCGGCTGCAACTCCTGCCGCATCGGTCAGGCTTAGGCGTGGCGGTGGGCGGTCATCCCGCCGCCTTGCCGGAGCAAGGTCCACTTCCCGTAATCGTGCTAGAGGCGCTCGGGTCAGTGTCCGTAGGGGTGGCGGCCGTAGAGGCCGCCGTAGGGGCCGCCGTTGAATCTTCCCAACAAGTGCAGCAGAATCCACAACAGATAATTAGGTAGTAAAATTAAATCCATGAAAGCATCTACTTCAAAGAAAAAGGTGACGCTCAACAAACCGTTCTACACGCCAAGCGAAAGCAAGAAAAGCGCTGTGTATGTCAAAAACGAAAAGGGTAATGTGGTCAAGGTAAGGTTTGGTGACCCTGACATGACTATCAAAAAAAACAATCCAGAACGAAGGAAGAGTTTTCGTGCCCGAATGAATTGCGATACGGCGACTGATAAGACGACTCCTCGTCACTGGAGTTGCAAAGCTTGGTGATTTACGTCATCTGTCAAAATAGATGTCACTCAAAAAAGCTCTCATCACCGGCATCAATGGGCAGGATGGCTCCTATCTTGCAGAACTACTTTTGCAAAAGGGATATGAGGTACACGGAATCATCCGTCACGCTTCTGCTCTCAACACCTCGCGGCTTGACGGCATCTATTCCGGCTCGCATTACCCGAAGCACAACCTGCATCTGCATCACGGGGATCTGTCCGACACGGGCAGCCTGACGCGCCTTCTAGGCAAGATACATCCGGACGAAGTCTACAACCTCGCGGCCCAGAGCCATGTCCGGGATAGCTTTGACGCGCCGGAATACACCACCGACATCAACGCCACCGGAACCATCCGGTTGCTGGAAGCCATCCGTCTAGTGGGCATCTGGCCGCGCTTCTACCAAGCCAGTTCGTCCGAGATGTTCGGCTTGGTCCAGGAAGTCCCGCAGAAGGAGACGACGCCGTTCTATCCGCGGAGCCCGTATGCCTGCGCCAAAGCTTTTGCTTACTGGGCGACGGTGAACTACCGCGAGAGCTATGGCATCCATGCCAGCAACGGCATCCTCTTCAACCATGAGAGCCCGCGTCGCGGTGAGACGTTCGTGACCCGGAAGATCACGCTTGCAGCCGCACGCATCGCGCTGGGCTTCCAGAAGAAGCTCGCGCTTGGCAACCTAGAATCGAAGCGCGACTGGGGTTATGCCAAGGAATATGTCGAGGCCATGTGGCTGATGCTGCAACAGCCCGAAGGGGACGACTACGTAGTCGCTACCAACGAGACCCATAGCATCCTGGAATGCTTGGATGTGGCGTTCTCGCGCGTCGGCATCGACTGGAGGGCGCATGTGGAGATTGATTCGCGATACATTCGTCCCACCGAAGTCAATCAGTTGATAGGTGACTATTCAAAAGCGAAGGGAAAGCTAGGCTGGGAACCCAAGACCCGCTTCAAGGAGCTTATTGAATTGATGGTGGACGCCGACTTGAGTCACGAAGAAAACCAGTGAGTCAACGGGCAGGTCGGGCAACGGTGGCCAGTTGCGTTACTTGGCCTCGCTCAGCGCGACGGCGAGGCAATGCTCGAAGTCGCCGAGCCAGAGGATGTCGTCACGGATGAGCGTCCCTATGAAGGGACTCAGCACGGTGCCGAGCCACGGCGTGGTGGCCGGGCGCTCCGGTAGCGCCACCCCGAGAAGGTGGTTCTGTCCTACCTCGGCCAGTCTTAGGTAGGTGTGTTCGATAGAAGCCCACGAGGCTGCCGAGGCGGCGGCATCCCAGCAGACCACGTTGAGCACAATCGGCTCGCGGCCCCGGTAGACGGTGAAGGCAGCCGCACCGCTGTCCTTGGTGATCTCCACCCGGAAGGCAGAGAACATGGCCGCTACGTTCCCGAGGTTGCCGCCGGCGGGCAGCAGCACCTGCATGGCCTCGATGGTGCCGGGCAAGACCTTGGACCGGGGTTGGGTGACGGTGTCCCCGGTGTTCAGCGTGACGTGTGTCATGAGCGCAAGGTGGAGAGGAAATCGCCGACGGTCCCTCCCCAGCAGTTCCATCGGTCGATGAGCTGGCGGACGCCGACGTCGTAACCGGCGGCCTTCACCGCCTCGTAAAGCTCGCCGTCACAGCGGTCCACCACCGCGTCAGGCAGATTGCAGAGAAGGGTGTGGAACTGGTAGTCGGAGTGGGAGGGTTTCATAGATTGGATTCGTTTCACTGAACAAATTCTTTTAGTCTGTTTAATTGACTGTTGTCGAGACTTCCTTCGTGGAGAACCGATGGCCTTGGTCGCACACGCGACGGCGTACGGTTCGTGATGTGTATGATCGCTTGTCGATGACGCTGCTCACGGTGCTTTTGCACTTCGGACAGGCCATGCTTTTGGCAGGCATATTTATCAGTTGTTGTCAGTGGACACGGCTGGTTGCGAGTGCTTCGGTCCTTCTAATCCGTAGAGCCCACGGAACAGACCGATGAACGATTGGGTGACGACCGCTTCTTGATTCTCCAGCAAAGGCAGGCAGTCCAAGCTCTTGGTCAGGTTTTCCTGCAAGCCTCGCATCAACCCAATGGCGTCGGTGACGGCCCTCTTCTCAAGCTCCTCTCGTTTGTCAGGGTCCATGGCACAACTCCTTTCGATGACGCATATCGTTGATCCTTATTCCGGAGGGAGACTGATGCCGTGTTCGCCCAGCAACCGGATACGACAAGCCGCTGCCAGTGCCTCCTCGGCGTTCTCGGAGCCGGATGTGCTAATCGACTCCCGAAGGTCGGTGTCCAGTTGGGGGTCGTTCATCAACTCCGCCATGATGCTCGGCGTGATGTCGGTGATCTGCTCCGACCCTGGCACCTCGCTGGTTATCTGCTCGTGGAAGGGTACGCACCTGTTGTAGAGGTTGATGTTGCTGGCATCCTCCAGCCTGCACTCATCCTCTCCGCTGCATGATAGATCAGCGTACTCCCCGGCCATGATGATGATGTCTCCGGCCCAGCTACCCGGCACCGCGGAGGTGGGCTTGAGGTCGTCTCGTCCGTAATGACGGACCTGACCAAGCGAGTTGGCGATAAGCACCATCAACGCGGTGGCTGGGAGCTTGGCTGCCGCTAGGCTAAGCAGAGTTGGCAGCGCGCCGAACGATGCCGGGTCGATGAACTGACGCTTCGTGACATTCACTATCCTGAATTGCTGGCTCATTGTGGTTGTTCCTTTTCGATAATGTGATGGTTTGTTCAAGCCGCCTTCGCCAAGACTTTCGAGAGGAAGGCAGTGATGACCGGCACAGCGCCAGTGACGTTCGGGAGGCAGACGAACCGGCCCTTACCATACATCTGCTCGCCTGCTGCCAGTGTCGGCTCGCCGTCCAGCCCAAGGCCGTAGACATGGGTGCCGTGCATGGACCGCGCCCACTTGTTGACGCTGAGCATGTGACTGAACGCATCTGCTCCGCCGTAATCACTGTCTCCAGACGGTTGGCCGTCGGAGAGCACGAACACATAGCGCTGCTTCACTTGTGGATAGTCCTTGGCCAACCGTCCTACCACATACTCAATCGCGAACCCATCCATGTTGCAGCAGACCGCTTCGGCGTTAGCCATCTCTTGAGGTTTGCAGTGGTCGGGGGAGACGTACTCGTTGATGACCACATCGTTGTGCCCGTTGGTGGTGTGGCCAAACACGCCGACCTTCACGCCGCGCAGCCTGGAGAGTGCCTCGTAGAAGGCGATGCACACCCTACGACAAGACTCAATCCGTCGGATGGGGTTACCATCCGCGTCTCTCCCCGAGCTGCCACCCGCCATCGACCCGCTCTCGTCCATGAGCAGATACACCGCAACGTCATGGACCGTCTGGATCTCGTCACGCTGCCATACCCTCGGCTGTTCCTCTCGGAGCGCGAGGTCCGCCAATGAACCCTCGTCCAGATCGCCGGACTTCAACCCGTGGAGCGGTGTTGCTTGGACATCTGCCCGGAACATGAGGGCCTTGGAGATACCATCAATCATCCCTCGGACCAACCTGCACTCCTTGTCATATTTATCTTTCGTTTTCATGGGGTCAGGGCTCCACCGCTTGTTGACGCGGAACTTCGGGTCAGCGCTCATCGAGGGTGGGATCTCGGGACGTGACGACGGCTTGTCCTCTCCATCCATCTTCTGGTCGTTGGGTGTGTTGCGGTCCTTGGTGGCGGACGGGACCAGACTTGTACCTATCACCGAAGAGTCGGCCATGTCTGGCAATCCACCTTCGGGCTTGTCTTCTCCGGGCACCTCCTCCGGAACCTCGAACCGTTTCTTGAGAGAACTCATCGCCGCCTTTGCGGCTACGTATCTTTTGTGTGGCGTCTCCATCGCCGGCCTCAAGGTGCTGACCACCTCCGCAGCCGCCGACCTAACGTCTTCGTCCTCGATGCTGATCGGGTTGTGCTGGTTCAGGATGGACCATTGCGCCGCGGCCACCACCGCCTTGAACTTCGAGCCCTTCTCGGTGGATGCAATCTGCTCCTCGATGTACGCCTGAACCTCTTGCTTGTCGGCACTGGTCTTGTCGGCGTGGGCCTTCATGTACCCGGAGAAGCCCGGCCAGTCTTGGAGCAGCTTCTTCTTGGCCGACGCCTGTTCCATGGATTCCCAGACAGTCCTGCTGAACTTGCTCAGCGGCACAGGTACTGCCTCGCCGGCATTGAAGAACGGGGTGATGTCCAACTCACTATCCCCCTTCTGAACCGGCCGAGCCATCGTGGTTTTCTTTTTTGCGGCCGACGCAATCTTACATGATGCATCAAAGGCGTCACATTCCACCACGTATGCCGCGTCGGCTGCGATCCTTGCTTTGACAATGGCGTCAGCCTTGCCCTTGCCGGCCTGAATTTTCTCAGCCTCCAAGTCGCTCATCGCCCAGTCAAACTGACCCGCAGACATGGTGCGTTTCAGGGTGGCTCCGAGCAGCACCTGTCCCCCGAGGGCGTCGCAAGCGATGTCGTCGTGAGACGGGTCGGTGTTTTCTAGCACCCAATCCGGAGATATGAGCACGTCATTGTTGACGGGGGTGTTGAGTGCCTTGCCAGCCGCCACCTCCTCCTTGGTGGCCCACTTCAACGTGAGCACTTTCTCTCCCGCCTTCAAGGGGTTGCCATCATCGTCCGTGTTCGTGTTGATGACCGTGTTGGCCAGCCGGACAACCATCTGGGATGCCTTCTCCAGCCGGCGTTTGTTCAGTGCGGCCACCTGCTCCTCCTTGCTGTTTCCGCTGGAGTATCCGGTCCACCAGCTTTGCTCTTGGTAGCTGTGCCCGAGGTGTTGCTGCCACCGGCTGCTGACAGACCGGGAATGGCCTTTGCCTCCCGCGTTGATGTCGGGGCCGTCCTCGTCCAGCTCGTACTCCCACCACTCCTTCGGGCGGGACTTCTCGGTGGTGTAGTCGTATTTTCCAGGGTTATGTTCGTAGGCCATCGTGTTCCTTTGGTTGTAGGTTGTGTGAGTGGACGGATCAGCGGGGGAACTTGCCTTCGATCATCTGCAATACAGCGGCACGTTCGCTGTCGGTTCCCCCTTCTTGGGTGTAGTGGGTCGCAATCGTGCAGAGCAGGCCCGGCTTGCCGATGGCGAGGTAAGCCTCGGCGGCGGCGAGCAGTTGCCGTGTGCCGATGCCATGGCTGAGACCGCCTCCGATTCCGGACGCCTTCTGTCGGATGGTGTTGGCCAAATCCACGAGGCGCTTGGCCACGTCCTTGTCCACCCCGACCCGGTGGATGAGCAGGCCCGCTTCCTCGGCGGGCTGGAGGTACGACATCTCCAAGAGAACCGGGAACCGGTCCTTGAACGCCTTGTCCAGAGTGAACGTGCCGGTGTATTGCAACCCGATGTTGATGGTGCCGATGAAGATAACGTTCGGCCCGACCTTGACCTTGGACCCCAATTCCTCGACGAACGACGCCCGGAAGTCGTCCAACAAGGGGAGCAGCGTGTTGGTTACATGGGTGTTGGCCCGGTTGATTTCATCGAGCATGATGACGCAGTTGCCGGTGCTGACCGCCAACTCGAACTGGCTTCGCTTCCAGTACGTTGACCCGTTGCTTGCCCCCTTGTACCCAAACCAGTCACGGGCTTCCCGGACGTTCGGGCAGTTCATCTTGAGGAGCGGCATCTTGTAGACTGCCGCGATGTGCTGGGCGAACTCCGACTTCCCGCACCCGGCGGGTCCAGCAATCATCAGATTCGCTGCGCCCTTGGACTTGGCTTGGCTGGCAATGAACTCTATCCACTTTTTATGGTCGGCGCTGACCACGAAGCTCGGGTCCACAACCGGGACCGTTGCCGCGCTGAGCACGGCAGTAGACGCCTCCTCCTCGGTCTTCATGCCAGCCCCGCTGGTGGCGAGACGGGTGAACACCTCGCCGAGTTGAGCCCCGAGGATGGCGGATACCGTGGCCTCCGCCTCCACCCGGTCGAGTGCCACCTTCGCGGTGGGCATCTTGTATGTCGCGAAGAACCCGTTGATCCGTTCGTCCGCCACCGATGCGATGGCGTGCTTGTCCAATTTGGCTCCGGGGAGGGACGCCAACGTGTCGCTGATGAGCGTCTTCACCTCGGCCTCGGACATCCCCTTCGGAGCAGCCGCAGCCTTCGCTGCCATCCGCTCTGCATGTTTGACCCGGATGAATGCGTCCACCTCGGGGTCGCCGGTGAGCTTTAACGGGCCGTCTTCGCCCGGACTGGCAGATGCGGTGGATGCGGTGGGTTTCGACGAGCGGCGCTTGACCACCACCGTAGGCTCCTCCTCTGGAGCCGGAGTGAGTCCGGGGGTGGGGACGGTGATGCCTCTCGCGTCCAGGTACTTTTCGACCGGCGTGAAGTCCGCGGTCTGCACCGCGGCGGCGACCATCTTTATCGCCTCGAACTTGTCCGACTCAATGAGCGAGGCGAGTTCTATGTAGTCAACTGCGGTGAGGTTGATGAACACGAGGTCCACCAAGGCCGCTTGGGCTGGACGTTTCCCGGAAGCCGGTCTGAAGATCTTGTCGATGGTCGGAGCGGTGGTGGCCATCCATGCGGAACGGGGGGAGGTAGTGAGGGTAGTGCTCATAGCGTCTTAGCTTGTCTGTTCGCTGTGCTGTCGCGCAGCTCGGTCCACAGGGCATGACGGCGGGGCACAATGGCACCGCTGTAACGTCACAGCCCGAGGACCGAGTTCGCATCAGTTGAAGATTCCTGTCACCCCAGCGGGGCATGGAAAGGCCGCGGCCACCGACGCCCGACAGGACGACGACGACCGCGGCTTGATGTACCACCGAGAGGTGTGATGTGTGGGGTCAGTCAGGAGCCGACGTCAACAACATGGTCAATACGACTCGTGCATCGTGAGCCTCCGCGGCTTGCTTGCTGCCCTTCTTCGGACCCGGCTTGCGCTTCACGTACCCCACCGGGAACGGGATGGGTTCGGAGTGGAGTCCTTCCGCCATTTCTCCCGGCAGGAACTTGGTCGAGACGTGGAAGTATTGGTTCCGCTTCGTGGACAGCTTGAACCCGGCCTTCCGTAGATTGACCACATCGTCGCTGTGCATCCCGATTGAAGGCCGGACGCACCACACCCAGCTACCTTGCGTGACCGTTAGGAGTAGCAACTCCTCCTCTAGCCACCTGTGTACCTCGTTCTTCATGCGCTGAAGGAGTCCGCGCCTTCTCGCTTGGCCCTCTTCTCGGCCACGATTCCCTTCAAGTCCATGGCATCGAAGCATGGGACGCAGACACTCGGCAACGCCATGAACGCGACCGACTCTTTGCTGTGACGGTAGCAAACACAGCCGCACTTGCTGCAGTTGGTAGTGGTGACTATCGCCGGGTCCACATCCGGAAACACGACCTCCGACACCACCCACTGGGGCTTCGTCAACTTGGTGATGTCTTCCAGTGCGTGGATGGGCCTGCCTTTCACCACCGTTCCGTCCTCTTCCACCCCTCCAACGTGGCCCACGATGGGGCTGCGCTTGACCGCAATCCACGCCGCAACATCGGTGATGCGAACCACCTTTGTACCATGGAGCTTATGGTCGGGAGGTAGCGACTTCATCGCCTCCAACTTGCTCCCAGCGCAAGCCTCCGACCCGATGGTGGCGATCTCCGACTCGTTGATGACGGTGCCGTCATCGAACCGGAACTGCCGCACCTTGAATCTCTCCAAGGTCGCGTCGAACATCCGGTCAACCAACTCTTTTGGTGGCTCACAACCAATCTTTCGCTGGAAGAATTCAACAATCTTCTCCCGAATCACGTTGGCCAACTCTTGCTCGGTGGCGACCCCATTCTTGAAGTCGAAGAGACGAGGCTCCAGCATGGTCGCAACCGGCAGGACCACCATTGTCTTAGTGGCGTCACAGAACTCTCCGATGATGACGACCCGGTCTCCGGGTTTCATGTCGTCGCAGTCGCACTCGACCTCTTCTGTCGCTTCGCCCGGAATGCCGAGCGGGTTTGTTGTGATACGATTCATACGTTTGGTTTGTGGTTCAGTGGTGGTGAGAAATCCCGACTACGTAGCCGAGCAGGAATCCAATCGCGATTGCGATTGGAACAATGAAAGGCCAACCAATGGCAATCGCATCACGAACGAAGCGTCGCCAACGTTGCCGTCGGTTCACGTCCTCGGTGAACTGGTAGTCAATGGACCCCGGTTTCAGGATGGGGAGGTGTTTCATTGGTCACCTCCGCACTCATGCAGGAAATGTTCGTATGCGTTTTCGCTTAGTTCAGCGATGTCACCGGTGCCGAGCGTGAGGTCGTAACCTTCGCGGTGTGCCCAGTGCATGATGTCACTCAGGAGGTCTTGCACGTCCATCGAGTCCGGAGGCTGCACGTCCCCGAGCAGACGCTTGTATTCTTTGAACACGGCCTCTGCACGGTCGGCGCGTTGGCCGTTGGTTTGGTCGCCAGGATAACCGTATGCGGATAGGTCCGCATTGAACGGCGGCAAGGGGGTGGGTTGTTTGATGTCCATAATCATTTATCGTTTGCTGCGTTTCGTTTGTCGGATGACCGCACCGGCTCAGCGATGAACCGACCCGGCCGTTTGGTGATGAGCCACGTCTGCCCACTTGGGCTTTCCAGTAGCTCGCGGTCGAAGATTCCCTGCCGCATAACCCAGCCCATACCGGCCAGTCGTAGCGAGAGCGGAAACGTTAGGATGTGGTTTCGCATTAGATGTAACGTTACATTTTTAATCAACAGTCAGCTCGGTTACATCCGACTCGTCGAACGGAACCTCTGTGATGTAGTACCCAAGGCTTCCCCCACATTGGTAGCCGGGAGTGATGATTGACTTGACGCAGTCGTCGTCGTCGGTGTTGTCCGTCTCGATCTGCGTCCAGATGCACCGCGGGTTGAGTTCGTGCATCGCCTTTACGAAGTCCAGATCCTCACCGAATGCGTCGAAGAACATATTGCTCCATCCCTGGAATGGGTTGGGCATCGGCTTAAACTCCCAAAACCATTGGTCCTCACTGATAGTTCTCATGGTACAAGAAGGGCCGCACCCACCTGATGCGGATGCGGCCCTTGGTGCCGTTACTTCTTCGCTTCAGAGAGCGTCACCCGGAGCTTCGCCTTTCCGGACAACGGGTGGCCCTTCTTCACATACAGGGTGCCGAGCACGGCGTCCTTCTTGTCGCCGGAGTCGGGCACCTCGGCGAACCGGTGGGTGCCGGCCGTCTCCTTCTCCGTGTTGAACTTGAGGACGTACACACCGGGGGCAGGAGCCACCGCAGAGCCGTCGTCCTCCTCCAGAGTGGCCGTCAGCGTAGCCTTACCGGCCAACGGGTTGCCCTTCTTCACGTACAAAGACGTGATGACTGCATCTTTCTTGTCCCCGGAGGGGATGAATTCGGCGTACCTGAACGTTCCGGCCGTCTCCTTCTCCGCACTGAACACGAACACGGACTTGGTGGTAGGATTCACTGTGTAGCCTTTCTTGTTGTTTGCTGCAATCGCTCCATGCGTTGGTGCTGGGGACGAAGAAGGCGGCACCCGTTTCCAGATGCCGCCGTGCTTCACCACCGTCTCACGTCTCACGTCTTGAAGAACCCTTGCCCCCACTTCCGGAGCAGGGCCATCACGCTGCTGCTTTGCCAGTTGTCGGCGCAGAGCTTGGCTCGTTTGTCATCCAGCCCGCCACGCTTCAGGATGCGGAACCGTGTGTATGCCCTCGGGCTGTCGTGGATCATGCCACCTCTACCTCCACTAGCTCCTTGTATTTCCACTCCACCCCGAGGTGGAGTGCTGTTTCACTGTGTTGTTGAGCGAATGCCTTCGCCTCGCGGATGTTGGACCACTCACCCATCACCGTCTCCGATGGGCTCAGCGTCAGGACGTACCGCTTCTTGGGAAGGGTCGTGATCGTGTACGGGTAGCACTCCGTTGTCGGAGGCTGCCAGTCGCCGATGGCCCGGTGCTTTCTCCAAATCATGGCAGTCATCAGTAATCCTCCGGCATCAGGACCGTGGTGACCGAGCGGTCGGCCTCCGTGATGATGTAGAATTTGAACGCTCCGTCTCCGTAGACAGAGACGATTCGCTCGCCATCCACGAGGGCCACATCGTTCGCGTTTTCGTCCTCGGTGCATACGTCCCCCCAATCGCCCCTAACGTGGCGACGGATGGAACGCGCCACTTGCATCATGTCCAGTTGTAACGCCGCGTTGGACGTGATTAACACGTCGCCGAGGGCGAACCTCGGTTCCGGTTCCGCTATCTCTCCTTTTCTTGGCTTCATTTTGTCCTTTGGTTGGTTGCGAGATTGAATGCTCCCGCTCCGGACCTCCGAAGGGGAGCCTTCAACCGCTCAGCCTGCGGTCGCCCAACCCTTGGGCACGGTGGCCGGCACCACGTCGTCGCCCTCTTCGGTGATCTTGATGCCACGGAGACGGGCCAATTTTCCTTGGGCCAGTTCGACTTCCCATTCCGCGGCCTGCTCCGCGTTCACGAGTGCATCGTGAATGTTCCCGCTGTGGAGCTGCCAGTTGGCAGCCCGCTTCGCCTTGCTAATCATCATTTCGAGGGATTCAACAGTGCCTTGTGACTGACGCATGATGTGCCTTTGGTTTGTTGGTTGACCGTCGGTTGAATGCTCCCGCTGCAATCGCTGCGACCGCAGGGGAGGCTTCAATCGGCGACTTAGTTCCGGGCCAGGCCGGGCAAGGCCGATTCCTTGCCAGGATTGATGAGGCGGTCCCACTCCTGGGCCGCGTGGTTGTAGCACTCGTTCCACGCCGAGCTGTACCGCAAGAGGGTGTGGTCGATGATGAGAGCCATCTGAAGAGCCTTGATGGCGTGGTCAGCGGCCTCCTTGCCGTCTCCGTTATCGCGAGCCTTTTGGGCCATCGCTTGGTGGTAACCCACCTTCTTCGCGGCCTTGTGGAGGGCGGACTTGACGACCTCCGGGTTGATGATCGCCGGACCGGGTGACAGATTTTCTCTCATGGGTGGTTTTGGGGTCAGTCGTTGCACAGCACGGCGATGATGTGCAGCTTGGACCATAGGTGGTCCTCTTTGTAATGGCCGTTCAGGACCATCCGAACCTCCCGATGCCACCACCGGTACGTCCGATGGTTGACCTCGCCGCGCTTCACGAGCACAGCGGCTGCATTTGCAATCCGTTCCATGGATGCCTTTCTCTTTAGGTTTACCGTCAACAGAAAGGGCGGCACCTAGCTTAGAGCCAGATGCCGCCTTGTTCTGCCTACGTTGACCGCAGGGAGCTTACGCAACCGGAGGAGCAGTCAACGACGACTTAGCCGCTTCCGCAGCCATCGCCGCGGAGAGCAGGGCGGTGAGTTCGGCGATGCCGAGAGTCTTCGTGATCTCCGCCCGGTTCGGGGCAGTTTTACGGGCGGCATCCTTCGGGATCTGCATCGAGCGATGCTCCGGAGTCACGAACTTGACAGTGTAGGCCGTGCCGTCCTTGTTCACGCTGATCCCAGTAGGGATGATCTCACGGCGCTGCATCCGGGCCGCCACCTCACCAGACAACCCGGAAGTGTTGCTCTTGAGGAACTCCGGGAAAGCGCGCTTCGCCTCGGCGTTCGACATCCCCGGGTTGGACTCACGGAACTCCCTCCGGGACACGAAATTGAAGGAGCTTCCGCCGCTCTTGAGTTCACGGACGTTGACCGCCACAGTCTGACCGAACAGTTGAACAGTGTTCATAGGTGTATCTTTCGACTTTGCTGCGTCTCTTAGCCGTAGGTTACAACCTACGTTTAACCCCTTCGCCACGATAAGGCGGACGCCACTTCCGAAGGAGAACCCTCGGACCACGCATAACGTGGCCCTTGGGCAAATTAACAGGTCGGCGCATGACGCCTTCCCTCCGGTCTTTCCCGGATGTCTATGTCAGGGCCGTTAATTCAGACACGAGGCTGCTCGGTTCGTCATCGCATTCACGTTCCAACTAGGCCACCATTGCTACCCACCCGGGCTGTTACGCATGTGTCCTCCTAGCAGTACCGCCGTGCTCTAAACCCTATCTCTCGCGCTTGTCCGTTGTGCCGCTTGCCTTTGCCGACACACGAATATCCTTCCGTCAAATTAGGACGTTCGCCGAACCCCTTTGTTTAAGGTCGGGAAACAGATTTTCCGACCGGGTGGTTTCCCTTTACCGTGCAACCTTAGTGCTGAGTTCCTTCCCAGCCTGCAAAGCCGCTGTATTATAGTCGCCAGAGCTTCCAACATTATCACCTCCAAGCCTTGACCGCTTGAATCCACCGTTATTGTTCGCCGGGCCGGGCATCTCCTGATCTACGATACTCCCAGTTGTTCCCCCTACGGTGGTCTGTCGTCTCTGGCTGTTATCTACAACCTTGGCTGACTTCGCCGTCGCACTTCGTTTAGATTTTCGATGAACCCGTCGAACACTGGTTTCGACACCCCTAGAAAAATTCTGTCACCCCGACCAAATTCGCTCCAAAGGAGCCGCGCACGTCACTCACGTCACCCAACGCGCTACGCAGACGACGCACGCGCCGTGACGCGACGTGACGTTAAAACCTCGCGCGTTTAGTTAGTCCACGCCTCACCCACGCGATCTAAACGCACGCGAAAAGCGGAAAGGAGGATGGCAAGTTGCAGCTTTGCCCGGCAAAGTATGGGCCGTGGCCGACTTTTTAAGCGGGGTTCGCGACATTGACCCGCGCGCAACGCGCATAATGCTCGGGCTATCACAGCGCGATGTCGCGCGCATGACGGGCATCACGAGGGACCGGATTCAAGCGGCCGAAAGCGGAGCTTCGCAAGCCATTGAACTACGGCTTTTCTACCTAGCCATCCTGAAAGGATGGATTGACCCGCTCGCGGAGGCTCTTGGTGTTCCACCAACTAGCACAGAGTCCAGCACTGGAAGCGTAGCTTACCCCGTAAACGTTGGGGTTTACGGTGCCGTTTCAGGGGATGACATATCCCTTCGGGATAAGGGTAGGCGTTGCGGAACGTGCGGCCGGAAGCTCGGCGGTCGATGCAAAAAAAAGCCACGCGCCACGCGCAGGAAGCCTTCGGCTGGCGCGCATACACCCCCGGGGGGCGCGGGGGGGGCCGGACGTGCGCTCGCATGAGTAGGTATGCCCCTTTGCGCGACTCCTTTTCCCAGGCATGGGGAGGGTGGTGGATTGCCCCCCCTCTTAGAATGCCTATGGGTCGTTGATTTTTTTTGGAGGGCTGTGGGCGTTGGGGCTGTATCGTTAAAGCAGCTCGCCACATTTAGCTCGACAGGCAGGTGAGATGTCCCCCTTAAATATCCCCCTGCTTTAAGTTCAACATCTGTAAAAACACCAACCCCCACTACTACTACTACTACTACATGGGTTTACTTGATGAGTCTGTGGATATTGGTTCTCCAGTTGAGGTTACCAATTTTGGAGACAGAGCGTGGGCAGTACCTATCTGCTAGGAAGTCCAGGTAATGACCTGGTTTACCTGCTGCTATCCAGCGGGCGCGACTGTTGGAGATTGTCCGCAGGCAGACTCTCCTGGCGTGGGCCTTGTCCTTTACCTTGATGCTGAGGATTCCGTAGGGAACCTTGGCCTTTGGGCCTCCTTCGACGATGTAGATGGCATCGGCTATCTGGCTGTCGGTGGCCGCGGCTAGTGCTGGGAGGGCCAGGAGGAGGCTGGTGAGGAGGAGGGCCATGGGGTTTATTGTTTACCGTAAGCGCAGTGTTGTAGGAACTGATTATATCCCGCTTGGAGAGGCTCTTGTGCGCGGTATTTAGCCCGTCGAGAAAACTGAAATCGAGCCGCTTGAACACGTCCAAGACTCCCGGTGCCAGTGCCTTGATGAACCAATGGCTGCCCGCCGTGAGCCCGCGAATGTCTTTCGGGATGAAATTGGCTCCGGCCTGTGCGATAGCGAAGTCGTAGTTCATCAAGGCGCTGGCAAAACTCTCGGGCGAGGTCTTTGAGAGGTGGAAATGCCGCATTTCAAAATGGGGATGCGTCGATGGCAGTTCCACGAGCGGTCGGAGACCAAGCCTCCTTTGCCAAACCTGAAACACACAGCGCACCTCAAGTGGCGTTCCGTCAGGGGTGACAAAATCAGAGCAATCAATCTGGGCCGCTAAGTGGAAAGCACGATCCACGCGATTGAGAAACGTATGCTTCTTGAAGCTTCGTGGAAGAATGAAGGCCACGGTTGAGGCGAACTTCATGGCCCGATCCATGAAACGCATCGCCAATGCTCCGCGCTGTCCAAATGGCGGATTGCCGATCACGAGGAGGTTGGGTTTGAAAAGCGGCGGCTCGAACCGGAAGAAGTCGCTTCGCTCAATCCCAGGGCCGCGCGGCTCGATGTCGA
>Ga0209443_1000041_pt1 | contig 71941 bp, 60 predicted proteins | sample LauGreBMM110DCMD_2_FD_187571 | JGI IMG/M metagenome (GOLD analysis project Ga0209443, IMG submission 187571) | Freshwater lake microbial communities from Lake Michigan, USA - Su13.BD.MM110.DCMD (SPAdes) (version 2) | ecosystem: Environmental > Aquatic > Freshwater > Lake | place: Lake Michigan... | reverse complement strand
CCTCATCCATAATCAGGTTGACCAATGAAATATATTTGAGGGTAATAATGCGTTTGGCAATTTGGTACGAAGCCCAACTGCCTTTATAACAAACCACTTCCGGAACTTTAAAGAGAGCCGTTTCCAATGTTGCCGTACCCGAAGTGACCAATGCTGCACTGGCAATGCGCAATAAATCATAGGTTTTATTCGATACGAATTTGATGTTTTCATTGGTAATAAAACCTTCGTAAAAGGAATATTCCTGGCTGGGCGCTCCGGCAATCACAAATTGATAGTCCGGAAAATAATCGATCACGCTCAACATCACCGAAAGCATTTTGGTAATTTCCTGTTTACGGCTACCGGGCAAAATGGCAACAATGGGTTTTTCGTTTAATTGATTTTCTTTTCTAAAAGCGGCATTATCCATTATAGGTTGGTTGTGAATGGCATCAATGAGCGGATGGCCTACAAACTCAACGGGAAATTGATGCTTTACTTCGTAAAAATCTTTTTCGAAAGGAAGAATGACGTACATTTTATCTACATCTCGTTTGATGTCCGTAATTCGGCTTTCTTTCCAAGCCCAAATCTGGGGGGAAATATAATAATGCGTTTTAAAACCGAGTTCTTTTGCCCATTTTGCAATGCGCAAGTTGAATCCGGGATAATCAATGAAAATAATAGCATCTGGCTTAAAGGCAGCAATGTCTTTTTTGCATATTTTGATGTTATTCAGGATAGTTTTTAAATGGAAAATGACTTCAATAAATCCCATAAACGCCAATTCGCGGTAATGCTTCACCAAGGTTCCGCCAATAGCCTGCATCAAGTCGCCCCCCCAAAATCGGATGTCCGCAGCAGGATCTTCTGTGTACAAAGCTTTCATCAAATTAGCGCCATGCAAATCTCCGGAAGCCTCTCCTGCTATAATGTAGTATTTCATCTGTTACTTTTTTCCGTTTGTTCTTGAAAATTAATTTATGCAAATAAGGTGATAATCGCAATACAAATAACGGCCAAAACGACACCACGAGCCATCATTTCTTTATTCAACTTTAATAAAATGGCAAAAACCAAGAGGTCAAGGATTGACCCAAGCGTAATTAATTTACCTAATTTACCCTCCGATTTCATCGAATGTATTCCGCTCATAAAATCAAAGTCAGTAAAGAAGGTGATGAAAAGATAACTCCCCAAAATTGAGGTTATAATCCCAATTATAAATCCTATTAACAAATCTTTTTTAGCCATTCCATTTCCAGGTATTAAGTTGTTGTATGGCATGGTGCGCAGTCAAGTCGAACTGCACGGGAACTACTGAAACATAGCCATTGGCCAATGCCCATTCATCGGTGTCTTCTCCTTTGTCTTGATTTACAAATTCCCCAGTCAGCCAGTAATAATCCCTTCCTTGTGGTGTTTTTCGTTTGTCGAATTTCTCCATCCAAATGGCTTTTGCCTGCCGACAAATTTTTATGCCTCGTATTTCTTTTTCTTTCAATTTTGGAAAATTCACATTTAAAACCACACTTTCGGGAAGACCATTTTCCAAGACTTCTAAGGTGATGGTTCGAATGAAAGATTTTATGGGTTCAAAATCAGCATTCCAATCGTAATCCAACAAGGAAAAACCAATAGCGGGAATGCCTTCGATACCGGCTTCAACCGCGGCGCTCATTGTTCCAGAATAGATCACATTTATGGAGGAATTAGACCCGTGATTAATTCCTGATACACATAAATCCGGTTTTCTTTTTAGGATTTCATTTACCGCCAGCTTGACGGAGTCCACCGGAGTTCCGGAACAGCTGTATTCCAGAATGGGGTCTTTCTCTTTAGAGATTTTATTGATATACAAGGTGTCGTTTATGGTAATCGAATGACCCGTGGCACTTTGCGCGCTGTCTGGAGCAACTACTACCACTGTCCCTATTTCTGCCATAACGGCGATTAATGCCCTAATTCCAGGTGCGGAAATTCCATCGTCATTGGTCACCAGGATTAAAGGGCTATTTTCTTTAGTGAGGTGTGTTTTCAAAATAAGGCTGTTCATTTTATTTGTTGATGATACTTCAAAAAACAGGTTTTCTGTAAACAAAGAAAACAAAATTAATCTACTTGAATGATTAATACCCAAACAAAAAAAACAATTTTATACCTTTAACAAAAATTTATGTGAGCCCTATGGTTGTCGGCATAGTTTTTAAGGTAATTTAGTTTTTTAATATTTATGAATACTATTATTAATTATATGAAAATAAATTATAAAATACTTCTTGTGGTCGTATGTATCTCGGCAACTTTGTTTGCGTTTAAAATAGAGGCAAATAAAAGTACTGATCCCGGAAAGGACAAGATGCTATTGGAGTTGTTAACGTTTGTTATTGAAAAAGGACATTACAATCCTGCGGCGATAGACGACACCTTCTCAAAAGGGATTTACAAAGATTATATAAAAGCACTAGATCCTTCTAAGCGGTTTTTTTTGCAATCGGATATTGATGAATTTTCGAAACACGAAACACAACTTGACGATGAATTGCTTAACAAAGACTTGACTTTTTTTGATCTTACTTATAGCCGTTTGACAAAAAGGATGTTGGAGAGTAAAAATCTTTACAAAGAAGTTTTGAGTACTCCTTTTGATTATACTGTCGACGAGGTTTTAAATATCGACTATGAGAAAGCAGCTTACGCCCAAACGAATCAGGAGTTAAAAGAAAGATGGCGTAAACAAATAAAATTGTCATCATTGTCATCATTGGTTGATCGTTTAAATATTCAGGAAAATAAAGAGAAAGGGATTGTTGATAAAGATGTTAAAAGCACTTCAGATATATTAAATCAAGGGGGATTACAGAATTCTGTAGAGAAGGAGAAAACAGATAAAACCCTTGATAGCGGCAAACCAAAAACTTTTGAAGAACTAGAAAAAATTACCCGTGAAAGTACCGCAAAATCTTTGGACGAGTATTTTGGATTCATGAAAGAATTAGATAGAGAGGATTGGTTTTCGATCTATGTCAATTCAATTGCAGCTCGTTTTGATCCACACACTAGTTATTTCGCCCCCGATGATAAAGAACGTTTTGACGTGAGTATCAGCGGAAAATTTGAAGGAATTGGGGCCCGTCTTCAAAAGAAAAATGACTTTACCGAAATTACGGAACTGATATCTGGAGGACCAGCTTGGAGAGGAAAACAACTCGAGGCGGGTGATGTACTATTGAAGGTAGCTCAAGGAAATAATGAACCAGTTGATATTGTTGGGATGCGTTTGGACGATGTGGTAAAAAAAATTAAGGGACCTAAAGGTTCCGAAGTGCGTCTTACCGTTAAGAAAGTAGATGGAACGATTAAAACCATTTCTATCATACGCGATATTGTCGAAATCGAAGAAACGTATGCAAAATCTAGCGTTGTAGAAAGAAACGGAATGAAATACGGGGTGATTTATTTGCCAAAATTCTATATTGATTTTGAGAACAAAGATGGTAGAGATGCCGGTAAAGATATCGCCATAGAAGTAGAATCCTTAAAAAAAGCAGGTGTCAACGGAATAGTGTTGGATGTTCGGGATGATGGTGGTGGATCCTTATCTACTGTTGTAGATATTGCAGGATTGTTTATCGAGCAAGGACCCATTGTACAAATAAAATCGGCGGGAAAAAAGAAAGAGGTGCTGTTTGACCGAGATAAAAAAATCGAATGGGACGGTCCTTTGGTAATCATGGTTAATAATTTCTCCGCATCGGCATCCGAGATTTTGGCAGCCGCTATTCAGGATTATAAAAGGGGAATTATCCTTGGGAGTAAGCAAACTTATGGTAAAGGAACGGTGCAAAACGTGATTGATTTGAATCAATTTGTACGCAGTAGCGACATGGGGGATTTAGGAGCTTTAAAAACCACCACTCAAAAATTTTATAGAATAAATGGAGGCTCTACCCAATTAGACGGCGTTAGTAGCGATGTGGTTATGCCCGATAAATACTCCTATTTAAAAATGGGAGAGCGTGATGAAGATAATGCTATGCCTTGGGATAAAATAGATCCAGCCGAATATAATGTTTGGAATAAAACAGAAAATTTTGATAAAGCAATCGCCAATAGCAAAAGAAGAATTGCCCAGAATTCTCGGTTTCAGTTGGTTGAAGAAAACGCTAAATGGGTGGACAAACGAAGCCATGAATATGACTATAGTTTGAAATTCGATAATTTCAAGAAAGATCAGAAAAAATTAGAAGAAGCTAGCAAAAAATTTAAATCAATTGCTGATTATGACTACCATCAAAAGTTTTCTTCATTGCCTTTAGAAGCAGCATTAATGAATAAAGACGCCTCTCTTAAGGAGAAAAGGGACAGATGGCATGAAAGTTTGTCCAAGGACATATACGTGGAAGAAGCTTTGAATGTGTTGGATGATTTGCAAACTAAACCAGTTGTTAAAAAAACTAATATAAGCAAAGGGAAGTTAGTTAAATCATAAAGAATTTAATCTGACAGCCTAATCTAAAAAGGCCCTAGAGATATTTCTAGGGCGTTTTTTGTTAACCTATTAAGGATTTGACTAGCAATATTTTTTCGCTACATTTGCGTCAAAAGGGGAGTGTAATTAGAAAAAAGCTACACTTTAAAGTTGGGTTTCTTGTAAACTATATTATTCTGACACCATTAGAAATAACTACCATTCATTGACTTTATTGGCATCCATTTTTATAAAAATAAAGAGCAAAATGGTGAATCCCCAAAGTCCCGAGCCTCCATAAGAAAAGAAAGGTAGCGGCACTCCAATTGTTGGGAATATACCTAATACCATGGCAATATTTACAAAGAAATGAATGAATAAAATACCAGCCACACAATAGCCATATACCCTGCTAAATTTTGTTTTTTGTCTTTCGGCTAGGTAAATTATTCTAAGGAACAGCCCCACAAACAAACCAATTACAAATAACGACCCTATAAATCCCCATTCTTCACCTACGGTTGTAAAGATATAGTCGGTATGTTGTTCGGGTACAAATCCGCCTTTGGTTTGTGTTCCTTCAAGAAATCCCTTCCCGAACCAACCTCCGGATCCAATAGCTATTTCGGATTGATTGGTATTGTATCCTATGCCTTTCATGTCTACTGATTTGCCCAGCAATATGTTAAAACGGTCGCGGTGATGCTGCTTGAACACATGGGTGAACACATAATTTACTGACAGCACAAAACTAGAAATTAGCACAAAAAGAATACTGCTTAAAGCTATATTTCTTTCAGACAGCCTTGATTTGAAATGAACAAACACAAGGGTCACTAATGCCAAAATAATTACATATCGGGGTTGCATAATGAGCGTTAATACAAACAGCAAAATAGTCAAAAAACCTGTCCAAACATACCAAGAAGGCAAACCTTCGCGATACAGAATAATAATAAAGATACTGTAGATCAATGCGCTTCCTGGATCGGGCTGTGGTAATATTAGCATTACGGGTAAAAAAACAATAATCAATGCTTGTATTTGTCTATTGACATCCTTTAAATGGATTTGGGAATCACTTAAATATTTGGCTAATGCCAGCGCAGTTGCGGCTTTGGCAAATTCTGATGGCTGCAGCGTAAAACTTCCAATGGCATACCAACAGCGTTGTCCCGCTATAGTTTTACCAGCAACAAACAAACCGGCTAGTGATAGTAAGGAAATCCCGAAAAAGATGCTCGCATATTTTTCGTAAAATTTTCCGTCAACGGATAGTATAATAAAGATTAATGGAATCGTTAATGCAATAAAAATAAGCTGTTTTTCATAAGTGCCTTCCGTAGAGGATAACGAGGAAGAATAGATATTCAACCAACCCATGAGCACTAATAACCCATAGATAATGATACAGATCCAGTCTAGATTGTTGGTTATACTTTGATTTTTCATTTTAAATGAATCGCTTATTAATTTTCTTTAGCAGCATCTGCTTTTGGCAATGACATGGATATATTCTTTTTTAGAATGGAATCCCTTTTTCTCATCTCAAGTTTAACAGCCGCAGATTGCCCTCCTAATTTTGCATAGCGATCCTGTAAACTTCTTTCCAGTATTCTTTTTTCCAAGTCGGTTCTCGTTATTTTATGTCTAAGGTATTTTTCAATCATCAAACTGGCGATTGGCCCCGCAATTGTAGCTCCAAACCCACCATTTTCAACCAAAATGGCTATGGCAATTTTTGGATTGTCTTTTGGTGCAAAAGCCACAAAAATAGAGTGGTCTTCTAGTTTTGTTCTTACGCCGCCAATCTTTGCAAAATTTTCAGCAGTACCCGTTTTGCCACAAATATCAATGCCTTCGACATTCAAACCATGTGCAGTACCAAGATTATAAACATCGAACAAGCCACTTATCATAGGGGCAAAGTATTTTTTGTCTATTGAGGTTAGGTGTTTTGTAGTGTATTTAGGATCAATTTTCTCGCCCTTAATTCTCTTAATAATATGTGGAGTATAATAATACCCCTCATTGGCCACGGCCGACATCATGTTGGCGAGCTGAATAGGTGTCATCAATACTTCTCCTTGCCCAATGGCATTGGATACAATGGTTTTACTATCCCATCGCCAATCAGGATACATTTTTTTATAGGTTTTTGAATCTGGAACCTTGCCTTTTCTACCCGTTGGTAAATCATATCCCATAAACTGTCCAAGTCCAAAACTTTTCACATGTTTACTCCAAACGTCAACAGCATATGGGGCGCTCACATATTTATTGATGGTTCGCATGTAGGTATTGCCAAAATAGGTATTACAAGAATTGTATATTCCGTTATGTAATTGATGTGGCCCAAAACCATGACATTTCATGAAGCGCCCTCTAGCATAACTAAAGCCGTGATGGCACATAAAAGTAGTTTGTTCATTTATTACTTTTTCTTGTAAACCAACAAGTCCTGTTAGGATTTTAAAAGGGGAGCCTGGAGGATATTCTGCTAGAAGTCCCCGGTCATAAAGAGGTTTTGCTATTGAATCATGATAAAGTAAAGTGTAGTTTTTAGATCTTTGACGCCCCACCAATATGGAAGGATCGTAAGATGGTGCGGTAACCAAAGCCAATATCTCACCAGTCTTGGGTTCAATAGCGACAATTCCACCCCTCTTATTAATCATTAATTCTTCGCCATACTTTTGGAGTTCAAGGTCAATGCTAAGATTAACGTCTTTGCCCTGAACTGCTACAGTGTCGAATGTTCCTTCTTTATACGATCCTATTTCATGATTGAACTTGTCTTTTTGATAATATTTTACTCCTTTTACACCACGCAGCACCTCTTCATAGCTTTCTTCAACGCCTTGTTTTCCAATTAAATCCCCACTATTATAGTATGGGTTTTTAGCAATTAATTTGTCATTAACTTGGGTAATGAATCCAAATACGTTGGCTCCAAAATTTACTTGATAATCTCGTAGTGACCGTTTCTGAAAATAAAATCCTTCGAATTTTCGTATTTTTTCTTGAAATGCTGCAAATTCTTTTTTATTTAATTGGGCTAAAAACACTGATGGTAATCGAGGACTATACACTGTGGCCTTGGCAATTTTTTTAATAAAATCTTCTTTGGGGACATCCAATAATTCGCAAAACTCCAAGGTGTCTATGTTTTTTATGTCTTTTGGGATGACCATAATATCATAAGAAGGCTGGTTGGCAACCAATAACTTCCCATTTCGATCATAAATATATCCCCTTTCAGGATAATCATATTTTATTTTAATGGCATTATTGTCTGATTTTAATTTGAAGGTATCATTAACCACTTGCAAATAGAATAATCTCAGGACCAATAATGAGGTTACAATAATAATTAAGGAAGGGAACAAGATTTTTCTCATCTTCTATTCGGCTTAGTAAGGTATATGACTATCAGGCAGAGAAGAATGGTAAAAATAGAACTCAATAGGGTTCGAAGTAAAATGTCCCAAAAGAAACTGATTCGAAAAGTTTCTAGTATAAACAAGATGGAGTGATGAATAACAACCGAGAGTAATATAAAAGAAAATCTTTCGGGTGTTACAACATCATTTAATTTTATAGTTTGGTATTCGTAACTTAATCCGAAGGCAAATCGGAATAGATAAGGTCTGTAATAGGCCAAAATGACACAGGCTGCCGCATGAATTCCACCTGAATTACTAAACATATCTAAAATGAGTCCGAGTAGAAAACTAGCAAAAAGCAATCCAAATTTATTCCCGTTAACTGGGTATAAGATGATGAAAAGAATATATGGGAACGGACTGATATAGCCCAAAAAATTCATATTATTAAAAATAATGATTTGAGCCGTCAACAACAGTATAAAACGAAAAATATTGACGAACAAAGTACTATTCATTTTTCTCTCTCTTTTCTAGGTTTATAATTTCTTCCCGATCTTTACTTTTTATAATATACACGTGACCCAGATTAGTCATGTCGTTAAAAAGTTTTATGTCCAAAGTGTAATAATTGGTTTGATTGTCAATGTAAATTTTGTCAACAGTTCCGATATTAAGATTTTCTGGAAAGATAACCGATTGTCCGCCCGTTACAATAGTGTCCCCTTTTCGAATGGCGGCTAATCTCGGAATGTCAATCAACTGAACAAAACCAGTGCTTTTACCGTTCCAAACTAACGAGCCAAAGTGGTTTGATTTTTTAATTTTTGCGTTTATTTGAGACTTTATATTCAATAGGCTAATTACAGTTGCATACTTTGGAGAAGTGTTGTCTATGATTCCAACAATACCCTGGCTATTGATAACCCCCATGTCCGATTTTACGCCTTGCAGGCTTCCGGAATTGATAGTCAAATAATTTTCATACGAATCATAGGAATTGTGAATTACTTTTGAAACGATGATATTAGCGGGACGCAATCCTTTTATACTATCCATTTTTGGGACAGAGGCGGTGTCTTTTGCATTAAAAAGAATACTTCTCAATGCTGCATTTTCTTGTGCAAGAGCAGCATTTTGAGTTTTTAAATTTAAATATTCACTAACGTTGTTGATTCTTTCATAGACGCCTCCGGTCAAACAATTAGCAGAACTGATTATTTTGCTTTTATGGTAGGAATGAGATTGAATCGTTAGGGACAACGAAATACCCAAAAGCAGCAAAAACAGTAATCGATTACTGTTTTTAAAAATAAAGTTAAATATTTGCTGCATTGTGTAAAATTAAAATGTAAAATGCCAATTTATGCATCCAAAAGAAACTAAATTGGAATTTGAAATTTAGTCTTTGTTATTTTATAAGGATACTTTTAAATTTTTGTAGGTTTTTAAGCGCCATCCCCGTCCCTCGAACTACAGCTCTTAAAGGATCTTCGGCGATATAAACGGGTAAATCTGTTTTTTGTGAAATTCTTTTATCAAGCCCTCTCAACATCGATCCCCCACCTGCAAGGTAAATACCGGTATTGTAGATATCCGCTGCTAATTCTGGAGGTGTTTGAGATAATGTTTCCATTACTGCATCTTCAATTCGTTGAATTGATTTGTCTAATGCCTTTGCGATTTCGCGATAAGAAACAGCTACTTGTTTTGGTTTTCCGGTAAGTAAATCTCTTCCTTGAACCGACATTTCTTCTGGAGGAGTTTCTAAATCTTCTACGGCAGCTCCAACTTCTATTTTTATTTTTTCGGCAGTACTTTCTCCAACAAAAAGGTTGTGCTGGGTACGCATGTAATACACGATGTCATTAGTAAAAACATCACCTGCAATTTTTACCGATTTGTCACACACAATTCCGCCTAAAGCGATTACCGCGATTTCGGTGGTTCCTCCGCCGATATCAACAATCATATTTCCTTTAGGCTGCATGATGTCGATGCCAATACCTATGGCGGCTGCCATTGGCTCATGAATCAAATATACTTCCTTGCCATTTACTCTTTCGCAAGATTCTTTCACCGCTCTCATCTCCACTTCAGTTATGCCAGAAGGAATACAAACCACCATTCTTAATGCCGGAGTAAACATTCTTTTTTTCAATGCAGGAATGCTTTTTATGAGCATGCTAATCATTTTTTCGGAAGCATCAAAATCAGCAATTACCCCATCTTTCAAGGGTCTTATCGTCTTAATATTTTCGTGGGTTTTACCTTGCATCATGTTGGCTTCTTTGCCAACGGCAATGATTTTCCCGGTAATTCTATCGCGGGCAACTATGGAGGGACTGTCTATAACGACTTTATCATTGTGAATGATTAATGTGTTTGCGGTACCAAGGTCTATCGCAATATCCTCGGTCATGAAATCAAAAAATCCCATACGTTTTTTGGGTTTAATAGTTATAAATTTCTTAACGTACAAATCTAAACAAATTAATGTTTGAAATGACGCGTTCCTGTAAATACCATTGCAACTTTATTTTCATTACAATAATTAATGCTCAATTCATCTTTTATAGACCCTCCAGGCTGAATCACAGCGGTTATACCCGCTTCCTTTGCCAAGGCTACACAATCCGGGAAAGGGAAAAAAGCATCACTCGCCATAGAAGCCCCTTTTAGGCTAAATCCAAAAACTTTTGCTTTCTCAATGGCTTGCAACAAAGCATCTACTCTTGAAGTTTGACCTGTTCCAGACGAAATTAAAGTTCCATTTTTAGCGAAAACTATGGTATTCGATTTGGTATTTTTACACACTTTTGAAGCAAATAACAAGTCTTTAATTTCTTGTTCGCTAGGCGCAGTTAAGGTCACGGTTCGTAAGTCTTCTTTTGCGTCAGTGATGGCATTTCTTTCTTGAACTAAAATCCCGTTGAGGCAAGTTCGTACTTGTTTTTGTGGCAATTCCACTTCGTTTTGCACCAATATAATTCTGTTTTTCTTTTCCTGCAAAAGGGTAAGGGCGGCAGCGTCGTAACTTGGAGCGATAACCACCTCGCAAAATAATTTGTTGATTTCAGTGGCAGTGGTCACATTAATTTTTGTGTTTGCAATCAAAACCCCGCCAAATGCCGAAGTTGGGTCGCACGCCAAAGCGACAGCATAGGCCTCGCTAATGGTTTCTCTTGTTGCTAATCCACAAGCATTATTGTGTTTTAATATGGCAAATGTAGGGCCGTCATTTTTGAATTCAGCAATCAGATTTACCGCCGCATCTACATCAAGTAGGTTGTTGTAAGACAGCTCTTTTCCGTGAAGTTTTTGGAACATAGCCTCAAAATCGCCAAAGAAAAACCCTTTTTGATGGGGGTTTTCGCCGTATCTCAAAATCTGCCCATCGGCAATACTTATTTTATGAATCGTTTCGACCGTATTGAAATAGTTGAAAATTGCCGTGTCGTAATGAGAAGAAACATGAAATGCTTTTGTAGCAAACAGTTTTCTGTTTTCTAATGTAGTAGCTCCGTTTTGACGACTAATTAAATCCAAAAGCAACCCATATTCAGCAACAGATGGCACGATTACGGTGTCTTTGAAGTTTTTTGCCGCGGCACGAATTAACGAAATACCACCAATATCTATTTTTTCGATAATGTCTTCTTCGCTAGCGCCTGAAGCCACCGTTTTTTCAAAAGGATACAAGTCAACAATAACCAAATCAATTTGCGTAATATTGTATTCCTGCATTTGCTGAACATCGGATGCGTTGTCTTGACGGTTTAAAATACCACCAAAAACTTTTGGGTGCAACGTTTTTACCCTCCCCCCCAGAATGGATGGGTAGGAGGTAACGTCTTCAACCGGAATCACTGGAATACCCAAATTTTTGATGAATTCTTCAGTGCCTCCAGTGGAGTAAAAAGTCACGTTTTGCTCGTGTAATTTTCGTATAATTGGTTCCAAGCCCTCTTTTGAAAACACTGAAATTAAAGCCGACTGGATCGTTTTTGTAGTATTCATCGCGTAGTTAAAATTTTATCGTGCAAAAGTAGTTTTTTTGGATAAAAATTCAATGAATTTGACTAACAATATTTTAAATAACCCTCTAAATTTTCCATCAGAATTTCATTAGGTTCTTCAGAAATTTTTACGGAATTTTACACTTAGACAAAGCCGGTGTATATGTTGATTTATTTTCGATTGCTAATAGAGAGTTTCCGTTTTGCGACAAATGCCTTGCGAAATAATAAATTGCGTACCCTTTTGTCGTTGTTGGGTGTGACCATTGGAATATTTTCTATTATTGCGGTACTGGCTGCCGTGGATTCCTTAAACAGAAAAATCACCAAAGATTTAAGCTCTTTAGATAAAAACACCATTTATTTGATGAAATTTTCCTTTGGCCCAACCGAAATTCCGGAATGGAAAAGGGAGCAATTCCCCAATGTAAATTATGCGGAATATATTTATTTGAAAGGTTCAATGACCCATACCGACCAATTGGGTTATCAAATTTTCACCAAAAAAGAATCCGTAAAATACGAATCCAGTACGGTGACAGAGGTGAATATCATACCGGTTTCCCACGAGTTTATAGACATCCAAGGCTTAGAATTTGAAAAGGGAAGGTTTTACACCGAATCTGAGGCCAATTCCGCCACGCGAGTGATTGTTATAGGCGACGAAATTGCCAAATCATTGTTTGGAAATGAAGAGTCATTGGAAAAAAAAGTGCGGCTGTACGGTCAACGTTTCACGGTCATTGGAGTTTTAAAAAAACAGGGAGCGGGTGTTTTTGGCGATAGCAAAGACAGTTCGGCCTACATTCCCGTTAATTTTGTCAGACAATTGTATGGCGACAATAATAAGGCAATAGTAAATGTCATTATTTTTAAACCCCAAATGGGAGTTGATATGGAAGCCTACAAAGCCGAAATCACCCAAAAAGTAAGAAGCTTTCGGGGGTTGAAATCCGGAACCATCGACACTTTTTTTATTAATGTTTTCTCGGGCTTTACCGATTTAATTGACGGAATTATCTCCCAGATGAATCTTGTGGGCTGGATCATTAGTGGTTTTTCGCTTTTGGTGGGTGGATTTGGCATTGCCAACATCATGTTTGTCTCAGTAAAAGAACGCACCAATCTCATCGGGATTCAAAAATCATTGGGCGCCAAAAACAAATTCATCCTGTTTCAGTTTCTATTCGAAGCCATTATTCTTTCTTTAATAGGCGGCCTCATAGGGTTGTTCTTGGTTTGGCTTATCTCCTTAGTTTTGACCAAGGTATTCGATTTTGAATTTATTTTAGGAATGGGAAATATTCTTTTAGGCACCGGATTAGCCGCTTTTATTGGGCTAATTTCAGGTATTTTACCAGCTATTGCCGCCTCAAAACTAGACCCCGTAGAAGCGATAAGAACGGGGATCTAATTGAAAAAAAACATTTTTTGGTCATTATAACTGGTCGGTTGAGTTGTTGGACAACTTTCTTATCGAAGGTTTGGGACTGATTAAACAATTAATAAAAAAACTTTGTTATCATTAGAAAGTCTAAAATAAGAAACGATCATTAGTTATTAGGAAATTGTCTTTAAAAACAAACTGATGATAGTTTTTGAAAATTATTTTTTTTTTATTTATAAGTTCACATAGAATTTTAAGAATTTGTTTTCCCTAGATCTTTTGGAAATTATGCCATACAACAAAGGTTCGTGATATTACGAACCTTTGTTAAAAAATTATTTTTATTATTTTACCTTAATCCCCCTTTTGTTTCATCAGTAAGCAATGAGCTGCACAGGCATGGAGTTTGTAATTTTTATGTACTGTACCCATGCTATGCCCTTTCGGATCTAGTATTTCGCACATTTCTCCTTCAGTTTTACCTACATTAACTACATTTTCACCTTTTATGTTATAGTACGAACCATTTTTTTTAGCCATACCCAACTTGTTTCCCTTAGAATCAATAACATTACCATTTCCATCAATAAAGTAAACAGTCTTGCCTTTACTGTCTTTCACGATATTTTCTTTGGTAATAAACCCTAATTTGTTACCCTCATAATCATAAACCCCACCCTTTTTATTGATACTGATTTTTTCATTTTGATTAGAGGTCGATTTGGTTTGTGCATTGGCACTTAACGAGATTGCCATTATAAACAATGTTAGTAATAGAACCACTTTTTCCGAAATTAATCTTTGAATTCTCATAATAACTTACATTTAATTATTCATCAGTTCCGCTGTTGATCGGTCTTCAGTTTCGCTGTTGCCCGATTGATATTTTCTAAAGTTTCAAATTACTCAATCTAAAAATATTTACAATCACTGAAACATGGTAAAAACTGATTTCATAGTTTCAATTATTAAATTAAAATTCATAAGAACCTGACTTATAATTACATAAAGTTAATTAAAATATTTTTTAGTGTTAAAATAATCGGATAATATTTTTTTAAAAATGAAATAAAAAATTTTCTTTGTAGGAAATGAAAAACAGATATTAAATTTCAGTTATAAATGAAAAATCCCGATTGCTCGGGTTATCGCCTTAGTTTTGACCAAGGTATTCGATTTTGAATTTATTTTAGGAATGGGAAATATTCTTTTAGGCACCGGATTAGCTGCTTTTATTAGGCTAATTTCAGGTATTTACCAGCTATTGCCGCCTCAAAACTAGACCCCGTAGAAGCCATTAGAACCGGACTTTAGTCTCGTTGTATGAAGGCCAAATGCTGCTAACTTTGACAAAACTTTTTATTACATAAATACATTAGGCTAGGATCATCTCCGGAATTTCGCCTTCGATAATCAAAGTGGCTTCGGTGGAAGCGATAATTTGTTCAACAGAAACCCCTGGCGCGCGTTCCAAGAGCTTAAACCCTTTTGGAGTCACTTCAAGAACGGCCAATTCGGTCACTACTTTTTTCACGCAGCCCACGCCGGTTAAAGGCAAAGTACATCGTTTCAAAATCTTTGATTCGCCGGCTTTGTTCACGTGCATCATGGCTACAATGATGTTATCGGCCGAGGCCACTAAATCCATAGCGCCTCCCATTCCCTTGACCATTTTTCCGGGGATTTTCCAGTTGGCAATATCTCCGTTTTCGGCCACTTCCATAGCACCCAAAATAGTCAAATCGACGTGTTGCCCGCGAATCATCCCGAAACTCATTGCCGAGTCAAAAAAACTAGCTCCCGGCAAGGTGGTTATGGTTTGTTTTCCGGCATTAATCACGTCTGGATCTTCCTCCCCTTCATAAGGAAAAGACCCCATTCCCAGAACGCCGTTCTCGCTTTGAAACTCTACATCAATTCCTTTGGGGATATAATTGGCCACAAGCGTTGGAATACCAATTCCGAGGTTTACATAATAATTATTTTGAACTTCTTGTGAAATTCGTTTAGCGATTTGATTTTTATCTAAAGCCATGTCTATGCTCTTTTACGAGTGGTACGTTGCTCAATTCTCTTTTCGTATTTTTCGCCTTGAAAGATTCTTTGAACAAAAATTCCGGGAATATGAATTTGGTTGGGGTCAAGCGTTCCGGTGGCTACCAATTCTTCTACTTCGGCTATGGTGATTTTTGCCGCACCGGCCATACACGGGTTCAAATTTCGAGCTGTTCCTTTGAAAATGAGGTTTCCTGCTGTGTCGCCTTTCCAGGCTTTTACAATGGCAAAATCAGCTTTGAAAGCGAGTTCCATTACATGCATTTTTCCGTTGAATTCTCTAGTTTCTTTGCCAATGGCGACTTCGGTTCCAAAACCGGCAGGTGTAAAAAAAGCGGGGATGCCAGTTTGTGCTGCGCGACAACGTTCTGCTAAAGTCCCTTGGGGAAGAAGTTCCACTTCGAGTTCGCCCGAAAGCATTTGGCGTTCGAATTCATCGTTTTCTCCCACATAGGAAGAAATCATTTTTTTGATTTGTTTTTTTTGAAGTAATAACCCCAGTCCAAAATCATCGACGCCCGCATTGTTAGAAATACAGCAGAGATTATGGGTTTGTTTTTTTAAAAGTTCAGCAATCGCGTTTTCAGGAATACCACACAATCCGAAACCACCCAGCATTAAGGTCATCCCGTTTTCGATTCCCGCGAGTGCCTCTTGAACGTTGTTTACTTTTTTGTTGATCATAGCGTCTTTTTTTAGTTTGGGTAGAAGCGCAAAACCTTCAAAGTTTACAGCCTCGGGCGCTGGAAATAGCTCCTCATTATACAAATCAATAACAAAAAATTGCTGCGTTCCTCGCCAAGACAATTACAACTCGAATTCCCCCGTATCTTGTTGAATGTCGGTGCTGTCTTTCACTTTTGGAGCGGAATAACAATCGACTTTTATAGAAAGATTTGGGGGTCTGTCGAAATCTTCTTTAGACACCTTAAGTCTGGCATCAGCATAACAAAGTTTCATAAAATAACCCCAAACGGGCAATGCTGCAGTTGCTCCTTGGCCATAAGTAATGGTTTTGAATCGCGCCGAACGATCTTCGCATCCTACCCAAACCCCAGTAACTAAATTAGGAACCATTCCCATAAACCATCCATCCGATTGGTTTTGTGTGGTCCCTGTTTTACCCGCAATTGGATTGGTAAAGGAATAAGGGTAGCCTGTCCAACGATTGTCCCCATTGCCGCCACCTTGGGTACGCAATCGGGCACCAGAACCTCCTTCGGTAACGCCTTCGAGTAATTTGATGACTGCAAAAGCGATGTCTTTATTCAACACATCATGCGATTCCGGAATGGGTTCGTATATCACCACGCCACTTTTGTCTTCTATTCGGGTAACGAATTGTGGTTTGATGTAAACGCCTTGGTTGGCAAAGGTGCTGTATGCTGCTACCATATCTTCTACGGTAATATCAACCGCTCCTAAAGCAATGGATGGTTGTACCGGAATTTCGGATTTTACCCCTAATTTATGCGCCAATTCAACAACGGCCTCAGGACCTGTTTTATCGATTAATTTAGCTGAAATGGTGTTGATAGAATTAGCCAATGCTTGTTTGAGCGTTACCATCCCGCGGTATTTGTTGTCGGAATTTCTTGGTTCCCAATCCTCGGTCACGTGATGGCGTCCTTTACGAATGATAAAGGGTCCGTCGACAATGGTGTCACAAGGCGACATGCCCAGTTGTTCGATGGCAGTGGCGTAAACAAAAGGCTTGAATGTGGAGCCCACTTGTCTTGCTCCTTGCCCTACGTGGTCGTACTGGAAATATTTGTAATTGATACCGCCGACCCAAGCCTTTATGCTACCCGTTTGTGGTTCCATAGCCATAAGGCCGGATTGCAGAAAGTGTTTGTAATATCGTATGGAATCTAATGGGGTCATTATGGTATCCCTTTCTCCTTTCCAAGTGAAGACCGTCATTTTTGCCTTTTTGCTGAAAGAGGCAATGATTTCCTCATCACTTTTGTCTTGATCTTTTAAAACGGTCCATCTGTAGGATGATTTCATCGCTTGGTTCAGAATACGTTTGGTTTCAGCATCTGAAATATTTACAAAAGGACGGTTTTTATTGGTTTTAGCCTCGATAAAAAATTGTTCTTGGAGGTTCGCCATATGTTTTTCAACGGCTTCTTCGGCATGTAATTGCATTCTGGAATCGATGGTCGTGTAAATTTTCAAGCCGTCTTTATAGATATTATAATCCGAACCATCCTCTTTTTTGTTTTCCTCTACCCATTTTTTCATATAATCCCGTAAATATTCTCTGAAATAGGTAGCGGTTCCTTCGCGGTGGCTTTCCAATTTAAAATGTAAGGTGATAGGCAAGTTTTGCAATTTTTCCTTTTGCTCTTTGGTAATGAGGTTTCCTTTCTCCATCTGGGCAAGGACCACATTCCTTCGGTTTTTAACGCCTTGAGCGTTTTTTACAGGATTATACAAGCCTGAATTTTTAAACATACCCACTAATATTGCCGATTCGTCAATGGTTAAGTCCTTTGGATCTTTAGAAAAATAAGTTTTCGCCGCGGAACTTACACCCACAGAATAATTTCCAAAATCATAGACATTGCAATACATGGCGATGATTTCATTTTTAGTATATTGTCTTTCTAGTCGAATGGCAATAATCCATTCTTTTACTTTTTGAACCATTCTAAAAGGTAAAAACTTAGAACCTTCACCATGGAACAATTGTTTTGCCAACTGTTGCGTCAAAGTGCTCGCACCACCGCTTGTTCCTAAACTAGCAATAGCTCTCAAAGTTCCTCTGCCATCGATGCCTGAATGTTCGTAAAAACGCTCGTCTTCAGTTGCAACTAATGCTTGAACAAGGGTTTTAGGCAAGTCGGAATATTTTAATTGCGACCTATTTGTTTCGAAATATTTTCCCAAAACAACCCCGTCGGCAGAGATGATTTCAGTAGCTAAATTGGAGTCTGGATTTTCTAAATCTTCGAAGGAAGGCATTGAGCCAAAAAGTCCCCAAGAGGCAAATAAGAAAAACACTAATAGGCCACCCAAGCCATAAAAGAAAAACTTCCAAAATTTCTTTTTATAATGATAGATGTCTTTTGCTATATCTTTTGCCAAGGCATTGTTTTTTTGAGCTGCCATAATATTATTTTAATCTATTTTTTCTATTCTAAAGCCCACTTCAGTAATTCCATCTAAAGCCTCCACCCCGGGTACTTTTCCGTTTTCTCGGACCGCTTGTTTGATGTGAACTTTATACTTTCCTTTTAAATTTATTTTTTCTTTGAAAAACAACTTACTTTCCTTAAGGTCTGAAAATCCATTTCCTAGAAGCGTTCCGTCGGAATTTGCCATTTGGTACTCAAGCGTATCCACTTTTGTAAAGCCATTAGGTCTTTCCATCGCCACAATTAAAAAGAGATTGTTAAAAGGATAGCTATTATTAGCTCTCAAATTAACAAATAAATTGTAGTTTTTTGTGGAATCCAATACGGGTAATTCGAATGTTACAATGCTGTCTTTATTCCATGTATTCCCCATGGATTTGTATTCGTCAAAAACTCTTTTTTTATCACATGAAAAAAAGAGAAATACCACTATAAGTAGTAATACGCTATTCTTTATTCTCATTTTTAGTGATTATAATGGGTTTTCTAGCTTTTACGGGTTTTGTCTCCTCTTTTCCATTAGGCCTAGAATTAATATTTGGTTTGTTGCTATTATTATTGGCAACGATCAGATTTTCTCCGCCTGATTTGCGTTTATTATTTGATTTTTTCTTTTTCTTGGGTTGGTCAAAACGGGTTAGGCTTTCCTGACCCATAGCGTTATTAAAATGTTTTTCTGGTTCTTGAACAATTTCAATAGCATAATCTTCAAGGGAAGTGACTTTATTTTTTAGCTTGTTTTCAGAGAGAATTTCTTTTACCTGTTCGATTTTTAACACATGCCAATTGGCGAAATCATTGGTGTAAGCAAACCACATTAATCCTTTGAAAATATCCTGTTTTTGGCAAATAGCATCTCCTTTTTCGGTTACTAATTTAGTATCAAAATCAGGAAACCCTTTCAGGGCATCCATATAAGTGTCAAGTTCATAATTCAAGCAGCATTTTAATTTGCCACATTGTCCGGCTAGTTTCTGAGGGTTTAGAGATAGTTGTTGGTAACGCGCCGCGGAAGTATTAACACTTCTAAAATCGGTCAGCCAAGTAGAACAACACAATTCTCTTCCACAAGATCCAATACCGCCCAAACGCGCTGCTTCTTGGCGAAGTCCTATTTGTTTCATTTCAATTCGGGTGCTAAAGGCACCCGCAAAATCTTTAATTAAAAGACGAAAGTCAACTCGATCGTTTGCAGTGTAATAAAACGTGGCTTTTGACCCATCTCCTTGGAACTCAATATCGGAAATTTTCATTTCTAGTTTTTGAGCAATGGCTAATTCTCGTGCCCGAACCTTCATAGGCTCTTCTTTATCGCGGGAAGCAGACCAAATGTTAATATCTTTTTGGGAAGCTTTTCTGTAAATTTTTAAAACGTCTTTGCTGGTATGATTGACCCCTTTTTTCTTCATTTGGATTCGCACCAATTCTCCCGTTAAAGTCACAATTCCTATGTCGTGTCCAGGAGAGGCTTCTGTAGCGACAATGTCTCCAATGCTTAGGGTCAGCTTTTCGGTATTGCGGTAAAATTCTTTTCTTCCGTTTTTAAAACGGACTTCAGCACAATCAAAAGGAGCTTCTCCGTTGGGCAAACTCATGTTGGAAAGCCAGTCGAAAACCGTTAATTTGTTGCAGCTATCGGTGCCGCAAGTCCCATTATTTTTACACCCTTTTGGCGCACCGCCATCAGAAGTTGAACAACTTGTACATGCCATAATTATATAGGTAGTATTGCGATAAACACAATTTGAATTTTTAAAACGATTAATCTGTAAAGATAGTATTTTTTTGTTTTAAGATACAAGGGGTTGAAAATGTCAAAAATCATAAATTTTTAATAAAAAAACCCATTACGGCTTGTTTCGTAATAGGTTAGTTTTAAATGGGTTTTATCTATTTTTTAATCACGTATGGCATACAATTTATCTGATAATCGAATTCTAAAAGGTAATTGGAAGGTAATAGTGTCTCCTGAAAGGGCTTTTTCCGCAGCAATTCCATTGACAAACATTTCTTCAAGTATCATTTGCTGTTCTCCGGTAGTGGAGCCTTTGATGAGAATAGTGTCGCCAATTTTGATTTCATTTTCTTCAATTAGAAACTGCCCAATACGAGCTTTTGGATAATAATGAATTCCTTTTCCGATGTATGTTTTCTTAATTTTGTTTTCTTTTTTCAATGCCAATTTAGGTTTTTCGGCAACGAAAATACCATGGCTTTCTAGATTGTTTTTGAACGTTAAAACATCTGATTTTCCTTTTTTGAAGATTTTATTCCCGTTTTTTATTCCTCTTCGAACGGATTTTTGTTCGTCATCGGGAAGATGAATTACCGAAACGCATTCGTCCGAACAACAACCTTCCATTTTTGATTGGCAAGATTTGCATTGAATAAAAAGCAAGTGACAGCCTTCATTGGCACAATTGGTATGCACGTCGCAAGTAGCGCCACATTGATGGCATTGCGAAACAATATCGTCGGTGATTCTTTCGCCTAGACGGTGATCGAAAACAAAGTTTTTTCCAATGAATTTGCTTTCCAAGCCTTCGGCTTTGACTTGTCGTGTATATTCAATTATTCCTCCTTCGAGTTGGTACACATTTTCAAAGCCTTTGTGTTTGAAATAAGCGCTGGCTTTTTCGCATCTAATACCACCGGTGCAATACATCAAGAGTTTTTTGTCTTGTTTGTGTGCCGAAAGTTGGTCTTCGATAATGGGCAAACTTTCTCTGAAAGTGTCCACATCGGGTTTGATGGCATTGGTAAAATGTCCAATTTCTGATTCGTAATGATTTCTCATATCGACCACAATGGTATTTGGGTCTTCAAGTAATTCATTAAAATTCTTGGCTTTTAAGTGAATCCCAATATTTGTTACATCGAATGTTTCATCTTCCAGACCATCGGCAACAATTTTGTCACGGACTTTTATGGTCAATTTCAAAAAAGAATGATCGTCCTGTTCGACGGCGATATTCAGGCGAATTCCTTTCATAAAATCATAGACTTCTATGGAATCTTTAAAGGCATAGAAATAATCTGCGGGTAACGAAAGTTGGGCGTTGATACCTTCATTGGCCACATAAATCCGACCTAAAACTTCGAGTTTGTCCCAAGAAAGAAATAATTCGTTACGAAATTGTGTGGGGTTCTGAATTTGCGCATAAGCATAGAAAGACAACGTGAGTCGCTGTTTTCCCGCATCATCAATTAGGATGGTTCGCTCTTCTGCGCTTAATGTGTTGTACAGTTGCATGCTATAAACAGTTTAAGTTGAGAAAATATTTTGTTCTTTTTAAGAACGTGATGTAAAAGTAGGGATTATTTTAGAAAAGGTTTAAAACTCTTGTTTATAAAGTCTTTTTTGTACGATATTTTTTGGAAATTATAATCCCTATTTGAATATAATTTACTAACTTTCAATTAAATATGGTAGATATATAATGTGCATAATATAGGAAACCCATGAAAATTTCTTTCGAAAAAAAAATACTGTTTGGATTTATCATCAATTTATTAGTTGTTATTGCTTCGGGATGGATTTTTGTTTCAAGACTCGACAAAGAAAGAATTAAAAGGATGGATTCCCTATTAGATTGGATTGAACTATCCTTGTTTGTTGTTTCAATGGCCTTATTAATTATTGTTTATTTTATTATTCAGTCCCAAATACGGTCCATAAACAAATCCCAACATGAACTTTTAGAAAACAAAAAACTGCTTCAGTCTATTATTGATAACACTTCAAACCCTATTTTTATTAAAGGGATTAATGGACAATATTTATTGATTAATAAACAACATGAAACTTTATTTCATCATTCGATTCAAGAAATATTAGGAAAAACAGATTACGATTTGTTGCCTAAGGAAGTGGCAGATGTCTACCGAAACTCCGATCTTGAAGCGGTAAAAGCATTGAAAGAAATTAAAATAGAAGAGACGATTCAGCAAGAGGACGGACCTCACACGTATATTGCCGTTAAATTTCCCTTATATGATGCTGAAGGAAGAATTTATGCCATTGGCGGAATTTCCACGGACATTACCGAAAGGAAAAAACAAGAGGAATCAGCGATAGCCGCAGACAAATTTTTTAAGATGTCCTTAGACATGATGATTATTGCTTCTGATAAATTTATTAAAATAAATCCATCCGTAACTAAAACTTTAGGCTATTCTGAGCAAGAATTGTTTGGCAAACCCTTTCTTGATTTTGTGTATCCCGAGGATGTAGAAAAGACTTTAAAGGAGGTCGCTAAGTTGAACACGGGTGCCTTAACAATCAATTTTGAAAACAGGTATATGTGCAAGGATGGTTCCTTAAAATGGATTTTATGGTCTACTTCTCCGGACACTGCAACGGGACTGTTGTATGCTGTTGCCCGTGACATCACCCAAATGAAAAATGATACTGAAAAGCTAAGTCTTTACACTAAAAAGGTAGAAGAAGATGAACGACAAATACAAGCGATTTTTGAGGGCGCCCCTGATCCAGTTTTTCTAATTGATTCAGAAAATAAAATTGTAAGATGGAATCTTAAGGCAGAAGTGGTTTTTGGATGGACTAAAAACGAGGTCCTCGGAAAATTTTTGTATGATTTTATTATTCCCCCTAAAAACAAGGAAGCACAAATAATAGAACTGGAACAATACTTATTAGCGGGAGATGAACCGATACGGAATCAAAAGCCAATTCAAATCGAAGCGCTCAATAAACAAGGCAAAGTGTTTCCAATCTCCCTCAGTGTTAATCCTCTAAAATTGAATGATAAACTTTTTTTTATTGGATTTGTGAGGGATATTACCGAAATCACTCAATTAGAAAATGAGCAGCAGGCCATTAACAACGAACTTTATGAAAATGAGGAAAAATTGAGGTTGATTGTCGATAATATTGGGGAAGGTGTTATTGTTGCTAATGCCGATAAAAAAATAGTATTGGCCAATGACATGGCCAATGAGTTTTTTGGCATTAAAGAGGACGATAAAATAGCTCCAAATTTCACTAATCATTTTGAAGTTTATTTTCCGGATCAAAAAACGGTTTTCCCTTTGCAAAACCTCCCCATGGAGCGCGCCTTTAAAGGTGAGGTTACGAATGATATAGATGTGGTACTTTGGAATCCAGAAAAACAAGAAAAGAAACGTGTGCTTCTAAGTGGAAGACCACTGATAGACCAAAATGATAAAGTGGTTGCTGCTGTGGTCACCATAAAAGACATTAGCAAATACAAACAATTAGAAGAAGAATTGAAAGAAACGGAATCAAAATACAGACTGTTAATAGGCTTTAAATCGGGAGAAATTAAAGAAACCTAATGCTTTTATTAAACGAAAAACCATGTTTTTTTGTATATAATAAAACTTCATCAATTTATAATAGTACAAGCCCCATTTATGCATTTAACCTCGGTTGGGGGCATTACATACATACAATCAGATATTGTTGCATTGGTTTGAATATTATGTAAATTATCCATTTCATTGTAGTTTTTTACCATTTCTTGTAATTCAGTCAAGTTGACACTATTAGGGAAAACTAAATAATACCTTGGGCCACCGCAAGGTTTTGAGCCAAAAGCAATATGGCTGCAGCCAATACTTTCGGAACAGCTAAAGCTATTAATATAATTGTTAATTTCCTGTTTTTTAGTTTCTAATTGCGATGAAGTAACGGAATTAAGCATTTCATTGGAGTCAGAACATTGAAAACTTTGGAGAAATAATGAAAGTACTATTATTTTTAAAATCCATTTCATAATTATAAAAATCAGCGTTGATTATAATAGGGCAAATATAAAAAAAATATTGTAAAGTAGAAATCACACAATGATTTTAGACGTTAATAAACGCAAAAAGCACTAAATTAATATCGCTTTTTGTAAATTTAGAGTCAAAATGATTAGCAAAACTCGTCAAAAGCGTCTTTCAAGTTTTCGGCAATTAGTTCTGCAGGACGCCCTTCAATGTGATGACGTTCTAACATGTGCACCAATTCGCCATCTTTAAATAAAGCCATACATGGCGATGAAGGAGGAAAAGGGAACATGTGTTGGCGTGCTGCATCAACAGCTTCTTTGTCAACACCTGCAAAAACAGTGATTAAATGATCGGGTTTTTTAGACCCTTCTAAGCTCATTTTTGCTCCTGGTCGTGCATTTCTTGCCGCACAACCACAAACAGAGTTTACTACAACTAGTGTTGTTCCTGATGTTTTTAGGGCGTTATTAACTGCTGAGGCACTATGTAAATCTTGAAAACCTGCAGCTGTTAATTCGGCTTGCATTGGTAATACCATTTCTTGTGGATACATATTATTTTAGATTTAAAATTAAGGATTTTAGATTGCGGATTTCTATGCAAAATAATTATGCAAAGATATGGAGATTTCTAATTTGTCGAATGTTTGTAGTATAAAGTTTTGTTATAGTTTAATTAAATTTTAAATCGAAATGAATATCCTAAAGAAAGATAATAATTAGGCGAAGTTTTTGACAGCCCAATGCCTCCCGAAATATCCAATTGATGATTCGGATGGAACAGATAGGTTAAACCTGCATCTGTGCGATGATCTGGTTTATCCATTTGCGGAATAAATCCATATAATTCAAAATACACACCAATTTTTTCAGTAAAGGAATAACCTGATGTTAAGGTATAAATTAACGTTGGCTCGGAAGTTTCTCCATTCCATTCTGCACCAATATTATAGCTTAAAGATTGGTTTTCTGAGATTGTATGTTGCATTGTAAAACGAAATTCAGGAGCATAATAAAGAGTTTTTAAATCCTTTGATGCTAGATTTGGAATCCCGATATGCCCTATAAATGATGTGGTAGGAATTAATCCTTTTTCTTCGAAAAGGCTGGTTTTGAAACCTATTAAAACAGGATTAATACCATTTGTTCTTCCTAAATCATTTTTATCAATGGCATATTCTGTGATTAATCGCAGCTCAAAATGATTGTTTATTCCGAAACGGGTTAAAACAGTTGGAGCAACAAACGAAGTTGATTTTTGATTGTTTTGCTCATAAGAAAAACCGTTTTCAAGTTGAAAATAATGACGTGGAGTTATAAACGGACATTCCGTTTGATCTGGCCTATCGGTTTGGATAGAAGGGAAATCTTGTGCAAATGTCATGTTTTGAAAAAACAAAAATAAAAGTGCAATTCTATAAAGATTTTTCATGTTAGCGATAAGATTAAATTTAGACAAAGCTAAAAAAATAATTACTCTTATCAAATAAAACACATATATTTGTTTTTTTAAATAGTTAATTGAATGGAAAAATCACTCGAGGAGGTCAATCAATCCGTCTCAACGCAAAATAAAAAAACTGTATTTAGAAAAATCCTTGCTTTTTTTGGACCTGCATATTTGATTAGCGTTGGTTACATGGATCCCGGGAACTGGGCTACCGACATTGCCGGCGGAAGTCAATTTGGTTATGCTTTGCTTTGGGTTTTATTAATGAGTAATTTGATGGCTTTGCTGTTGCAAAGTTTAAGCGCCAGACTAGGCATAGTTACCCAACGGGATTTAGCGCAAGCCTCAAGAGAAACGTATTCGCCTTTTATTAATTATATTCTTTATTTTTTGGCGGAAATTGCCATCGCTGCCTGTGACCTCGCCGAAGTGTTGGGAATGGCAATTGGGATTAATTTATTGTTTGATATTCCCTTAATTGAAGCCGTTTTGATCACTGTCTTCGACACTTTTTTACTGCTTTTTCTTATCAATAAGGGCATTCGAAAAATGGAAGCTTTCATTATTGCCTTGGTTTTAATCATTGGGATTTCATTTATTTTCGAAATGATTTTTGCCCAACCTGAAATGGGAAAAGTGGTGTACGGTTTAATTCCGTCAATGCCCAATTCTGCGGCACTGTATATTGCCATCGGGATAATTGGCGCCACGGTGATGCCACACAATTTATACCTACATTCTTCTTTGGTACAAACCCGAAAATTCGATCGAAGCTCGGCAGGAATTAAACAAGCCCTAAAATATAATTTTATTGATAGCACTATTGCGTTGAACCTAGCCTTTTTTGTAAATGCCGCGATCTTAATTTTGGCTGCGGCCACTTTCTATAAAAACGGGATGTTTAATGTTGCCGAAATTCAGGATGCGCATCAATTTATGGCTCCAATTCTTGGAACAAAATGGGCACCAATATTATTTGCCGTTGCTTTGATTGCGGCAGGGCAAAGCTCAACTATTACGGGGACATTAGCAGGCCAAATCGTTATGGAAGGCTACTTGAATTTGCGTATTCAACCTTGGGTTCGAAGGATAATCACCCGACTAATTGCCATAGTCCCTGCGGTTATTGTTATTACGGTTTTTGGAGAGGGTGTGACAGGAAAATTGTTGATTTTAAGTCAGGTTATTTTGAGTTTGCAACTGGGTTTTGCTATTATTCCACTCATTCATTTTGTGAGCGATAAAACGAAGATGCGAGGTTTTCACATTGGCAAAAAGACACAAATTTTGGCTTGGTTGGTCGCCATAATTATTGTTTTCCTAAATGTTAAACTTGTTTTTGATGAAATAAAGGCTTTGCTCGAAACATCTGAAAATCCATTAGTTTTATGGTTGACAGTTGTTCCGCTAGCCTTAGGGTTTTTGATTTTACTTTTATATATAGTGTTTAAACCTTTTATTACCAAGGCAAAACAGGATATTCAAAATCATTCGCCACACAATTTAAAACTTCAATTTTCTAAATCGGGAAGTTATTCTAAGAAGAGGATTGCAATTTCTGTTGATTTTTCTTCGGCTGATGAGGTTGCCTTAAACAACGCTTTTGAATTGGGTGGGATAGACGCCAAATACACCTTGATTCACGTTGTGGAAACTGTAGGCGCCATGATTTACGGCAAAAATATCGAAGACCATGAAACCTTGATTGACGAAAAATTATTGGCAGAATACAAAGACATCCTTTCAGAAAAAGGATTTAAAGTAAAAACAAAATTGGGATTTGGTAAACCAAACAAAGTCATTCCAGAAATTATAAATAAGGGTAATTTTGATGTTTTGGTTATGGGAACACACGGTCACACTGGTTTCAATGATTTAATTTTTGGTACGACCGTTGATAAATTGCGCCACAAAATTTCTATTCCGTTGTTTATTGTAAAAAATTAATACTATTGGGGCTATTTATTTTGTCAGTTCGGTTTGCTCAGTCCACAATGTATAATATTTCTAGTGATTACGGAGCAAAAAATCAACAATCTAAAATTGGCACTCATCAATCAAAAATTCAATGACTTTTTCAGAAGAAAACTACCTTAAAACCATTTATCATCTGACAACTATTTCAGATACAGAAGTAAGCACCAATGCGATTGCCGAAATGATGGAAACCAAAGCATCATCCGTAACTGACATGCTTAAAAAGTTAGCCGATAAAGATTTGGTGAATTATATAAAATACCAAGGAGTTTCTTTGACCAATAAAGGAAAGCTTACCGCCAAAATGATAGTAAGAAAACACCGGTTGTGGGAGGTTTTTTTGGTCGAAAAATTAAATTTTCCTTGGGATGAAGTACACGATATAGCGGAACAATTAGAACACATCAAATCAGAAAAATTAATCAACAAACTCGATGATTTTCTGGGAAATCCAACCGAAGATCCACACGGGGATCCTATTCCAAACGCAAAGGGACAAATTATTACCATCGAAAAACAACTGCTTTCGGAGTTATCAGAAAATCAAACCGGAATTTGTGTTGGAGTACAAGATTCTTCGGCTGAATTTTTGAAATATCTAGACAAGCAAGAAATCGCTTTGGGTTCTAGAATTGAAATTATCGAAAAAGAAACTTTTGATTCCTCTTTAAAAATAATAGTGAATTCCAAAGAATTAATCATTTCGAATAAAATCGCGGGAAATTTATTCGTCAAGTTGGTTTAAAAGTAATTTCTAATAGATTGCTCTAGCAAAATATGATTCTGCAATAAAAACGAACCAATCAAAACACTAACTTTGTGAAGGTTAAAAAACGCCAATGATTATCACCGACACCCACACCCATTTATATTCGAATGAATTTGACGAAGACCGCGACCAAATGATACAACGTGCCATTGAGGCTGGAGTTACTCGATTTTTTATTCCTGCCATTGATGCTACTTTCACGCAAACTATGTATGATTTGCAAAAGAGGTATCCCGATAATATATATTTAATGATGGGGTTGCATCCCACGCACGTAAAAGAGAATTATCTCGAAGAATTACAGCATGTAGAGGAAGAATTGGCTAAAATAAAATTCTATGCCGTTGGTGAAATAGGGATCGATTTGTACTGGGATAAAACGCATTTGGAAGAACAAAAAGAGGCTTTTAGAAAACAAATCCAATTGGCAAAACAATACAAATTGCCCATAGTGATTCATTGTCGAGAGGCTTTCGAGGAAATTTTCGAGATTCTTGAAGAAGAAAAAGCTACAGATTTATTCGGGATTTTCCACTGCTTTTCAGGAACTTACGAGCAGGCCTTACGAGCTATTTCGTATAATATGAAACTGGGTATAGGAGGCGTAGTGACTTTCAAAAACGGAAAAATTGACCAATTTTTGAATCAAATTGATTTGAGTCACCTTGTCCTTGAAACGGATTCTCCTTATTTGGCTCCAATGCCCTATCGTGGGAAACGCAATGAAAGCAGTTATTTGACCCATGTTGTCGATAAATTGGGGTTGATTTACAATCTCCCCATAGAGGAAATAGCAAGGTTTACTACCGAAAATTCTCGAGCTGTTTTTGGGATTTAACGCTGAATTTGCCTGTTTTTTATAATTTTTTTGTTTATTTGTTATTAAAAATATACGCTATATGTCAAAATTTGACGCGATTCGTCCGTTTTACGACGCCGAAGTTAATGAAGCCATTCTCTCTTCCATAAATCATCCGATGATGAAAGCCTTGATGAATTTCTCTTTTCCGGAAGTGGAGGATTCGGTTTGGGAAGAACAACTTAAAAAAACGCATTCCATTCGTGATTTTCAGTGTAATTTTATCTATAATTCCGTCCAAAGGGTGCTGGAGAAAACATCCGATGGATTAACCACATCGGGTTTTGAAAAGTTAGAAAAAAACACATCTTATTTGTTTATTTCCAATCACCGAGATATTCTTTTGGATACCTCATTGCTAAACGCGGCTTTGTTTGAACACGGATTGGTTATGACCGCATCGGCAATTGGGGATAATCTGGTAACAAAATCATTTATAAAAATATTGGCCAAATTAAATCGGAATTTTTTAGTACAGCGTGGATTAACCCCTCGTGAAATGCTGGAAAGTTCCAAATTATTGTCCGAATACATTGGGCAATTGTTGCTACGAGAAAATCGCTCGGTTTGGATTGCCCAGCGAGAAGGCAGAACCAAAGACGGGAATGATGCCACCAATCCGGGTGTTTTAAAAATGCTTGGCATGGGTTCTGATGAACAAGATTTGATGAACTATTTCAAGAAAATTAAAATAGTCCCTGTTTCAATTTCTTATGAATATGATCCAACGGATGCCTTGAAAATGCCTCAGATTTTGGCCGAAGCCAATCAAGAAATCTATATTAAAGATAAAAATGAGGATTTTATTACCCTTATGAGAGGTGTTTTAGGTCCAAAAAGGAGAATTCACATTCACGTTGGGGATTTTATTAATAAGGAAATTGACGCCATTAAAGTTGAATTTGACAATTCCAATAAGCAAATACAAGCCTTGGCACAGTTTATAGATGACTCTATTTTGAGCACCTATAGGCTTTGGCCTACAAATTATATTGCCTATGATATCGTAAATCAAACCAATACTTATTCTCACTTGTATTCTGAAAATGAGAAATCACTTTTTGAGCGCAGATTAGAAATGAGAATAGACCATAATAACCCATTAGCATTGCAAAGCTTTTTGGCAATGTATGCCAACCCCGTTGCCAACAAACTGAAATACGAAAATGCCATCTAAAGTCAAAATACTTCTGATATATACCGGTGGAACCATTGGTATGAAGAAGGATTTTGAAACGGGAGCACTCCAGGTTTTTAATTTTAACAAGTTGTTGCAAAGTGTCCCGGAACTAAAACAACTCGATTGCTATATTGAAACGATTTCATTCGAAAAACCGATTGATTCCTCTAATATGAATCCCGGAAAATGGTCAGAAATCGCCACAATCATTGAAGACAAGTATTCCCAGTTTGATGGATTTGTGGTACTTCACGGTTCAGATACGATGTCCTATTCCGCATCGGCATTGAGCTTTATGCTCGAAAACTTGTCGAAACCCGTCATTTTTACGGGATCTCAGTTGCCAATAGGAGATTTAAGAACCGATGCCAAGGAAAATCTGATTACGGCTATCCAAATTGCTTCTTTGCAAGAAAAAGGGCAGCCCGTAATTAATGAAGTTTGTCTTTATTTTGAATACAAATTGTATCGGGGAAACAGAACCACAAAGATAAATGCAGAACATTTCAATGCCTTTATTTCTCCCAACTATCCCGCTTTGGTCGAATCTGGGGTGCAACTGAAAACAAATCTTGAATTGTTTCTGCCAAAGGCAAGAGTAAAAAAATTAAAAATCCACAAGAATTTGGATAACCATGTCGTCATTGTAAAATTTTTTCCAGGAATAAGCGAATGCGTTTTAGAAGCCATTTTTGCCATTCCGAATCTCAAAGGGGTTGTTTTGGAAACCTATGGTGCAGGAAATGCAACAACTGAAGATTGGTTTTTGTCCTTGTTAAAAAAAGCCATTGCAAACGGATTGCACATTGTCAATGTCACGCAATGTTCGGGTGGAAGCGTCAGAATGGGTCAATACGAAACGAGCATTTCGATGAAAGAAATAGGGGTGATTTCTGGTCATGACATTACCACCGAGGCGGCGATTACTAAATTGATGTACTTGTTAGGTCAAAATGTAGCACCGGCTATTTTCAAAACCATTTTTGAAACATCAATCCGAGGGGAATTGTCATAAAAATCGAGGATTAATTTTCTTTAGTCATTTTTTTTCGTGTTCTTTGCATCCTCAAAACACCTAGAGAGGTGGCCGAGTGGCTGAAGGCGCACGCTTGGAAAGCGTGTATATGGCAACATATCGAGGGTTCGAATCCCTTCCTCTCTGCTGAAACACCCTTCAAAATAATTCAAAACCTCGAAAACCTTATGTTTTTCGGGGTTTTTTCTTTTAACAACCTTTCAAAATATTCATTCTTTATTATAAATCAAGGTGCTAAATCGAGACCCTTGGTAGACATTTAACAGCAATACTATTTAGATATCCTAAAAACAACTACTTTTGATACTATCAAATGATAGCATCGATGAAGCCACCTTACGACATAACACCGTATATTTTAAAACGAATAAGTTCTATTTCTGAAAAAATTGGTGTAGTGAACGCTAATTACTTGAGTAAACAATCACCTCAACTTCGAAAGCAAAACAGAATCAAAACCATTCATTCTTCTTTACAAATTGAAGGAAACACTTTGTCGGAAGAGCAGATCACCTCATTAATCGAAAACAAAAGAGTAATCGGCCCTGAAAAAGATGTCATGGAAGTTTTAAACGCAATTAAAGTGTACGAAAAACTAAAGGATTATTCGTATTGCTCCGACAAAAGTTTCTTGAAAGCGCACCAGCAATTAATGAAGGGATTAACTGACAGTGCTGGAAAATATAGAAAACAAGGTGTTGGCATCGTTAAAGGCGCGAAAGTGGAACATATTACTCCTCCCCATAATAATGTTCCTTATCTAATGAATGACTTATTTGAATATCTTGAGGATAAAGAGGAATTGACATTGATTAAAAGTTGTGTTTTTCATTATGAAATGGAATTCATGCATCCCTTTTTAGATGGCAATGGTAGAATGGGCCGTTTATGGCAAACCTTGATTTTAATGTCAGAATATCCGGTCTTTGAATTTCTGCCTTTTGAAACATTAATTAGCCAAACACAAACGGAGTATTATAAATCACTGGCGCTAAGCGATAAAGTTGGTAAATCCACACTTTTCATCGAATACATGCTTGGGGTAATCGACAAATCTTTAGAGGGCCTGCTCAATTACAACAATCGTATTATAAAGGATATCTATAGATTGGAACATTTTATAAATCTGGGAATCAAGGAATTTACAAGAAAAGATTATATGAACATTTTTAAAGATATAGCATCAGCCACGGCAAGCAGAGATTTAAAGAAAGGAGTGGAATTAAACATGTTTGAGATTGTTGGGAGCCAGAACAAAACAAAATATGTTATAAAATGAGAGCTGTCTAATGATTGCCACAAAACAATATATAAAAATAGGACACTATCCTAAAAAGTGTGTAAGTTTAAAAATATAGGGGTTTACAAGATTGCGAATTTAGGGGTAAATAGTTTTAATTTTTTGGCAGTTCATTTCGGTTGCTTTTTTTTGTATTTTTATCCTTCAAAAATTAGGTATGCGGTTATTTCTTAAAATGCTTCTTTTGTTGCTTACGGTTCATGGGTTTTCACAAGAAATGAATCCCGATTTGTCTCCAATAAAAATTGATTCGCTTTACAGAGAAGACCAATTTTATTTTGGGTTTACCTTTAATTCCTTGCAAAAGAAACACACAGGCCTAACTCAAGATAAATTTTCATCCGGATTTGCTACAGGATTCCTTAGAGATATGCCTTTCAATGAAAAGAGATCCCTTGCAATTGCTGCTGGAATGGGGTTTTCTTTTAATACCTACAATCAAAACCTTAAAATTTCAAATGCTAGTTCAACAAATGAATACGAAATTATTCCTGCTGGGAGCTATACTACAAACAGGTTTACCCAATTGTCGGTTGAGGCACCTATCGAGTTGAGATGGAGAACCTCAACTTTTGAAAGTTATAGATTTTGGCGGGTTTATGCAGGGGTTAAATTCAGCTATTTGTTATTAGACAAATCCATTTTCGAAGACACTCAAGGCAAAACGATCGTTACCCACAACGATGATTTTAATAAATTTTGCTATGGCACTTATATTTCAGCGGGCTATAATTCGGTGAATGTGTACGCATATTATGGACTGAATTCGCTCTTTCAAAAGGCTAAAATCAATGCGACACCCATCGACATGAATTCGATGAATATTGGTATTATTTTCTACATTCTATAGCCAAAAATGCAGCAAAAGCAGCTGTGGAATAACTCCTAAAAGAAATCCAATACCTAATTCTTTAGTTGTATGCGCTTTCATCTCCAGTCGGGAATACCCCACAACCCCATTGATTAGGATTAAAAATAGAATCCAATTTATATTCCAGATTTGATGGTGAATGTTTAATCCAACAACAAATACCGTCAAGGCACTAATGGTCATCATGTGAAGGCTGGCTTTTGTTTTAAAGAATAAAAACAGTAGTGCTTGCAAAGTGCTGATTAATCCTCCCAAAAAGAAAAAATGCAATTCAGGATATACTTTCAACGGAGCGGTTTTTCGCACTAGTAAAATAAACAAAAAACATAAAATAATCAGCGGAATTTTTCGCTGTTTTAAATCGGAAATCATTATGGAATCAACTTTCCCTACTGCACGTAAAATAAAAAACAATCCTATTGGAAGTGCTATCGTGATAATGGCAATTTGAAGAATAACAAAGTATTTTTCTTTGGTCTCAAAATTAGAGTTGTTAAAAAAAAAGTAATACAAAGCCGCATACGCCGGAATGAATATCGGGTGAAATACATAGGAAAAAACAGGAAGTATTTTTTTTAAATTCATAACGGGGGTTAAGGAGCTTTAAATCTTTTTCCTCATCCTCGCCACCGGAATGCCTAATTGTTCCCGGTATTTAGCAATGGTTCTTCGGGCAATAGGGTAGCCTTTTTCTAAAAGAATTTCGGCCAGTTGATCGTCAGGAAGCGGTTTTTGTTTGTCCTCGTCTTCAATCATATTTTGAAGAATTTTCTTGATTTCGAGTGTCGAAACATCCTCTCCTTGGTCATTTTTCATCGCTTCCGAGAAGAATTCTTTAACGAGTTTTGTTCCGTAAGGCGTTTCTACATATTTGCTATTGGCCACGCGGGAAATGGTTGAAATATCAAGCCCGACTATATCGGCAATGTCTTTCAAGATCATTGGTTTGAGTTTGGTTTCATCGCCTTCGAGAAAGTATTCTTGCTGGTAATGCATAATGGCATTCATCGTCACATAAAGTGTTTCCTGGCGTTGTTTGATAGCGTCGATAAACCATTTGGCTGAATCTAATTTTTGTTTGATAAACTGAACTGCATCTTTTTGCGCATTCGATTTATCTCGAGAGCTTTTATAGGTTTGCATCATTTCCTGATAATCTTTAGAAACATGCAGGGATGGAGCATTTCTTGCGTTTAGCGTCAAAATCAATTCATTGTCCACAATTCGAATGGAAAAATCAGGAACCACATGTTCGGTGATTTTGTTACTACCAGTGAAGGCACCGCCTGGTTTCGGGTTCAGTTTTTCTATTTCGTGAATGGCGGTTTTGAGTTGCTCATTCGAAACATTGAATTTTTGCTGCAGTTTGTCGTAATGTTTTTTGGTAAAAGCGTCAAACTGGTTTTCGATAATAGCGGTTGCCAAAGCCACATATTCCGTAGGCGTTTTGTGTTTCAATTGCAACAACAAACATTCCTGCAAATCCCGGGCGCCAACACCTGAAGGTTCGAGTTCGTGAATGATATATAACATCCGCTCGACCGTTTTTTCGTTGGTATAAATCCCTTGGGTAAATGCCATATCATCAACCATATCAGGAATACTTCTGCGGATATACCCCATATCGTCAACGCTTCCCACCAGAAATTCTGCAATTTCTCGCTCGGCGTCATTCAGAATAAAAGTATTGAGTTGGGTGATCAAATCTTGGTGAAAACTAATTGGCGCTACTAGTGGCGATTCATATTCCTCGTCGTCGTCACTGTGATTATTGGCTTTGGTTTTATAATCTGGCGTTTCGTCGCTGCTTAAATAGTCGTCAATGTTAATGTCACTTGTATCGTCACTTTCATTATCATCATAATCGTCAAATTCATCACTGTCGAATTCGTCTTTTTCATAAATTTCTTCTTCCTCAGTTCCTGTTTCCAATGCTGGATTTTCGTTCATTTCTTCCAACAAACGTTGTTCAAATGCTTGTGTGGGCAATTGAATTAACTTCATCAACTGGATTTGTTGTGGAGATAATTTTTGGGACAATTTAAGATTTAGAAATTGCTTGAGCATTTTAGTTTATTTGGTTATTCGTTTATTTGGTTATTTGGAACGAATCCACAAATAACCACATCTGCAAATTAACTTTTAATTAAAATTCCGCGTTCATCGGCGTCCTTGGGAAAGGAATTACATCACGAATATTGGTCATCCCGGTAACAAAAAGTACTAATCTTTCGAATCCAAGTCCAAACCCGGAGTGAACAGCGCTTCCGAATCTTCGGGTGTCAAGGTACCACCATAATTCTTCTTCGTCAATTCCTAAGGCTTTCATTTTTTCGACCAAAACATCAAAGCGTTCTTCTCTTTGCGAACCGCCAACAATTTCTCCGATTCCAGGAAAAAGGATGTCCATGGCTCGCACGGTTTTCCCGTCTTCGTTCAAACGCATATAAAAAGCTTTGATATTGGCTGGATAATCAAACAAGATTACCGGACATTTAAAATGTTTCTCCACCAAATAACGTTCGTGTTCCGATTGTAAATCAGCACCCCATTCGTTAATGATGTAATTGAATTTTTTCTTTTTATTTGGGCTACAATCTCTCAATATATCAATCGCTTCAGTATAGGAAACCCTTTTGAAGTTGTTTTCCAAAACAAAATTCAATTTTTCTAGCAATCCCATTTCACTTCTTTCGGCTTGTGGTTTTGATTTTTCTTCGTCCAATAATCGCACTTCCAAGAATTTCAAATCCTCAGGACATTTATCCAATGTATATTTGATGACATATCGAATAAAATCTTCAGCCAAGTCCATATTGTCATTCAAATTATTGAAAGCCACTTCGGGTTCAATCATCCAAAATTCAGCCAAGTGACGGGAAGTGTTTGAGTTTTCGGCTCTAAATGTGGGTCCAAAAGTATAAATTTGTCCTAGTGCCATGGCAAAAGTTTCCCCTTCTAATTGTCCTGAAACGGTTAAGTTCGTTTCTTTTCCAAAGAAATCTTCCTTGTAATTTACTTTTCCGTCTTCGGTTCTTGGGGTATTGTCAAAAGGTAAAGCGGTTACTTTAAACATTTCGCCAGCGCCTTCGGCATCAGAGCCCGTGATGATTGGTGTGTTTACATATACAAACCCTTTTTCTTGAAAATAGCTATGTACGGCGAACGACAAAACCGAACGAACACGCATAATAGCTCCAAAAACATTCGTACGTACTCGTAAATGCGCATTTTCTCGTAAGAAATCTAAACTAGGTTTGTTTTTGGGTTGGATTGGAAATTTTTCCGAATCGGAATCGCCAAGAATTTCCAATTTAGAAACCTGAATTTCGAATTTTTGCCCCGCGCCTTGGCTTTCCACCAAATTTCCTGTTACCGAAATTGCCGCACCCGTGGTTATTCTTTTCAGGGTTTCATCAGCTATGTTTTCAAAATCGACAACGCATTGTATATTGTTGATGGTTGAACCATCGTTCAACGCAATAAATTGATTATTTCTAAAAGTTCTTACCCAGCCTTTTGCATTTATTTCTTGAAGTGTTGTCGTGCTGTTTAGTAAGTCTTTTATGCGTGTATGTTTCATTTTTGAATAAGGATTAAAATTTAGGATTTTAAAATGAATCTAAATCGAATTGCAAATATAATTGATTTATTGTGATTTTTGTAGCCCCAATAAAAATGGAAATCTCTCGCTTTTTTGCGTGGATTGAAATGAATATAGCGGGATTAGCTACTAATACAAAAGCTATTTTACCATTTCAGCCTCCAAAACATCTTCGTTTTTAGCTTTCTTTTTTTCAAAAGTCAAAACTAATGCGGGTAAAACCAATAGGTTGGCAAACATCGCAAACAACAAGGTACAGGAAATCAATCCGCCTAGAGCAATCGTGCCGCTAAAACTGGAAAGGGTGAAAATAGCAAATCCAAATACCAAGACAATAGAAGTGTAAAAGGTGCTTATTCCAGTTTCTCGCAATGCGCTGAATACAGATTTTTTTATTTTACCATTGTTTTCTATTAGGTCATGTCGGTATTTTGCCATAAACTGAATGGCATTGTCTACTGAAATTCCGAAGGCAATACTGAAAACTAAAATCGTTGACGGCTTGAGTGGAATCCCAAAATAGCCCATCAGACCTGAGGTAATACATAGCGGAAGTATATTTGTAATAACGGAAACCAATATCATTTTTACCGAGTGAAACATATAAGCCATTAATCCTGCAATCAATAAAATGGCAAAAATAAGCGATTCGATGAGGTTGTTAATTAAGTAGGAAGTTCCTTTTTGAAAAACCAATGCTTTTCCTGTCAGCGTTACTTCGTAGTGCTCTTTTGGAAATACTTGGTTGATTTTTTTCTTTAATTTTTCTTCTACTTTTGCCATTTCCTCGGTGCCAATATCTCTCATAAAAGTCGTGATTCGGGCATATTGGGCTGTTGAATCCACATAACTTTTCATCAAATTGTCTTTGGAGTTTTTAGATGCATTTTTGGCGTACGAAAGTATAAATGCTTGTTCTTGCGAAGTGGGCAATTCGTAATATACGGGATTGCCATTATAATAAGCTTGTTTGGAGTATTTAACCAAATTAACTATCGAAATGGGTTTGGATAACTCAGGCATTTCGGAAATAGTTTTTTGTAACTCGTCCATTTTTTTCATCGTGGACAATTTTAGAACCCCTTGTTTGTGTTTGGTATTAATCATGATTTCTAATGGCATAACCCCTTTGAATTCTTTTTCGAAGAAGACAATATCCTTGAAGAAGGAAGCGCTTTTTGGCATTTCACCAATCAAACTTCCAGAGACTTTCATTTGTGAAAGGCCTATAATACTAAACACTAGTAGTAATCCATAAATAGTGTAAATGATTCTTCGATTGTACCTAACGGCGTATTCTACCCAACCCAGCACCGCTGAAATATAGGCCTTGCTTAGGTGGTATAAGTGCTTTTCCTTTGGTAAATCCATAAAACTATACACAATCGGCACAATCATTAAGGTTAATAGATAAACCGTAATCACGTTGATAGAGGTTACCAATCCAAATTCGTAAAGTAAATCATTACCGGTAATCATGAATGTAGCAAATCCAATAGCTGTAGTTAAATTTGTCATTAAAGTGGAAACGCCAATTTTTGAAATGACACGTTGCAACGCTTTGGCCTGATTGTGATGAGTTTTTATCTCCTGCTGGTATTTATTGATGAGAAAAATACAGTTTGTAATTCCGATGACTATGATTAAAGGAGGAATAATAGCTGTTAAAATTGTGATTTTATAATGGAATAATCCCAAGGTGCCAAAGGACCATACCACGCCAACTAATAAAATACAGATTGAAATGAATGTCGCCCTGTAAGAACGAAAAAAGAAGAAAAATATTAAAGACGTAATAAGTAAAGCCGCACCAATAAAGAGCCCAATTTCGCCTTTCATGTTTTGAGCGTTGATGGTTCTAATGTAGGGCATTCCTGAAACACGAAGGTCGATTCCAGTTGTTTTCTCGAATTTTTCTATTTTAGGAACCAAATTCTCTACAATAAAGGTTTTTCTTGCCTCTGTGTTGACAATTTTTTTGTCTAAATAAATTGCAGAACGAATACTTCCCGATTGTTTATTGAACAATAATCCTTCATAAAAAGGCAAGTTGTTAAAAAGTTCAGTTTTTATTCCACCTAAATAGTTGGCGTTATTCGTTTGACTTTGGTCAATAAGCGGAACCAATTCAAATTTTTCAGCAATAGTATCTTTTTGTAATTTTTTTAAATCATTTAAGGAAACAACGAGTTCGACTTCTTTGGATTTTTTTAGTCCTGCCATCAAATTGTTCCAAGCCCCATAGGCTTTTGGAGTAAAAAAGGATTTGTCTTTAAAGCCAATAACAATTAGATTACCTTCTTCCCCAAACTTGTTTAAGAAGTCTTGGTATTGCTTATTGACGATGTGTTTTTGTGGAAGTAGATTCGCCTCGGTATACGTCATGGCTAAATTTTTCCATTGAAAGCCGAGAAAAATGGTTAACACTAGAATAACTCCAAGTATTGTGATTCTATTTTTGAGTATAATTCTGGCAATCAGTTCCCAAAACCCTACTTTTAATGCTTTTTTCATAAGAAATTTTAAAATCGTTGCAAATGTAAATAAACCAAGCCATATTTTACCATTTGTATTATTACATTTATGTTTTAATTGTGGTTGTTTTCTTGCCAAGATTAAATTTATATTATTATTTTTTTTGATTTTATAATTTATATATTTGACTTTCTCATCTTTGTAGGGAAATAATCTAAAAAGTAGAAGCCATAACATATGAAAAACCATAGAAATACTATATTTTATTTAGTTGTTACAGGCGGTTTTACGGCTTTAATCTATTGGTTAATATGTCAAGGGAAGCATCTAGAACTAGGTAAGAAATTATTACGTCCCGTGACTGAAAATGGTCATTGGAATGACTTCATGGCTTCTTTAACACTAAATTTACATCACCCTTTAGCCATCCTCTTGGCGCAAATTATTACCATAATTGTTGTGGCTCGTTTTTTTGGGTGGGTTTTCAGAAAAATAGGGCAACCTTCGGTAATTGGTGAAATTATTGCTGGAATTGTTCTTGGGCCCTCCTTGTTAGGCTTGTATTTTCCGGAATTTTCTATCGCCTTGTTTCCTATTCAATCGTTAGGGAATTTGCAGTTTTTAAGCCAGATTGGACTGATCTTGTTTATGTTTATCATTGGCATGGAACTCGACTTAAAAGTTTTACAAAATCGTGCAAAAGAGGCCATAGTCATTAGCCACGCCAGTATTGTAATTCCATTTGCTTTAGGAATTGGCTTGGCTTATTTTGTGTATTATAGATTTGCTCCGGTGGGCGTTGCTTTTTTGCCGTTTGCCTTGTTTATGGGAATCGCCATGAGTATCACTGCATTTCCGGTCTTGGCAAGAATTGTTCAGGAAAGAGGTATTCATAAAACCAAGTTAGGCGCTATTGTTATTACTTGTGCCGCCGCCGACGACATAACCGCTTGGTGTTTGCTTGCGGCCGTAATCGCCATTGTAAAAGCAGGAACATTTTTAAGCTCACTCTATGTTATTGGATTAGCCATCTTCTATGTGATTGTCATGCTTTTTGTAGTCAAGCCTTTTTTGAAAAAAATAGGGGAATTATACGGAACTAAAGACAACTTGAGTAAGCCCGTGGTTGCCATATTCTTCTTGATATTAATTATTTCCTCCTATACTACTGAAATTATTGGGATACACGCACTTTTCGGAGCATTTATGACTGGAGTTATTATGCCTGATATAACCAAATTTAGAAATCTGTTTATAGAAAAGGTCGAAGATGTTTCGGTAATTCTTTTGCTTCCCTTATTTTTCGTTTACACGGGCTTGCGAACAGAAATCGGGTTGATAAATGATCCTTATTTATGGAAAATTACTGGTTTTATTATTTTGGTAGCTGTTATTGGAAAGTTTGTAGGGAGTGCTTTGGCTGCGAAATTCGTTGGGCAAAGTTGGCGCGATAGTTTAACTATTGGTGCCTTGATGAATACACGAGGATTGATGGAATTAATAGTTTTAAACATTGGTTTGGATCTAAAAGTACTAACCCCTGAAGTTTTCACGATGATGGTTATTATGGCATTGGTCACTACTTTCATGACGGGTCCAACTTTAAATAGTATCAATTATATATTTAAGACAAATGACGAGAGTATTTTGGACGAAATTCCGAATGGCAATAAATATAAAATATTGATATCCTTTGGGAATAATGAAAAAGGAAAATCACTTTTGCGTTTAGCAAACAGTTTAGTCAAAAAACAAAAAGAAACCTCAACTATAACAGCAATGCATCTTGCCTTAAGCGACGAAGTACACTCTTATAATTTGGAGGAATATGAAAAAGATCGTTTTTTCCCAATAGTTGATGAATCCAAAGTGCTGAAACAAGAAATCACTACCGTATTTCAAGCTACGGTGGATATTGAAACGAATATTGCCGAAATTGCCAATAACGGGGAGTATAATTTGCTTTTGGTTGGGCTTGGAAAATCTATTTTTGAAGGAACTTTGCTTGGAAAAGTATTAGGATTCACTACCAGAATAATGAATCCAGATCGTTTGATTGATAAATTTACGGGTAAAGAAGGCTTGTTTGAAAATTCTCCTTTTGACGAAAGAACAAGGCAGATTATTTCGAAAACTAAATTGCCATTGGGAATTTTGGTTGATAAAGAATTACAGAACGTGAACCAGGTTTTTATCCCTATTTTTAGTTCCGAGGATTCTTTTTTGATTGATTATGCCCAGAAATTAATCTACAATAATAATTCTCAAATTGTTGTTTTAGATGCTAATGGTCATGCTAACACTAATTTTGTTTTCAAAAGCGCCATCAGTTCATTAGAACATAAATACCCCAAAAACATCACTTTGATGGAGGATAAAATCATTAAAAAAGAGTTTTTGGCGACGCAGGACTTGATGGTAATCAGTATCGAAAGTTGGAAATCTCTGGTGGATTCAGGTAGTTCTTGGTTGAATAGGGTTCCTTCTGTTCTGATTTTGAAACATTAATTTATAAAAAAAATCTGCATGAAGCGGATTTAGTATTGTTTTGTTGACAGTTATACCTTCATAATTTCGGCTTCTTTGTTAACGAGATGCTCATCTATTTTTCTGATATAGCTATTGGTTAAATTTTGCACCTCTTCTTCGGCACTTTTACAAATATCTTCAGATGTCCCCTCTTTTTCCAATTTTTTAATTTCGGTATTGGCATCTTTGCGAGCATTTCTAATTCCTATTTTGGCATCCTCGGCTTCAACTTTAGCTTGTTTGGCAAGGTCGCGTCTTCGTTCTTCCGTCAATGCTGGAACACTTATTATTATTAAATCCCCATTATTCATTGGGTTAAAGCCAATATTTGCTGCCATTATCGCTTTCTCAATAGCGTGGAGCATATTTTTTTCAAAAGGCTGTAATGTGATAGTTCGCGCATCAGGAACACTAATTTTGGATACTTGTGAAAGAGGTGTCGCCGAACCATAATAATCAACAAAAACGCTTCCCAACATCGCTGGTGAAGCTTTTCCGGCTCGAATATTTAGAAATGATTTTTCTAAATGCGCAATGGAATTCATCATAGATTCCTCAGTGCTGTCTAATATAAATTCTATTTCTTCGGTCATTTTTTTTAGATATTAGGTTTTAGGTGTTTGGAGAAACCCAACACCCAAAACCTGGAGCTATTAACTATATATTTACTAAAGTCCCTATGTTTTCTCCTTCACAAATCTTCAACAAATTACCTTCTTTATTCATGTCAAAAATTACAATCGGCAATTTATTTTCTTGACTCAAGGTGAATGCGGTAGTATCCATAACATTCAATCCTTTTTTCAATACATCTTCAAAAGAAATATAATTGAATTTGGTTGCAGTAGCGTCTTTTTCGGGGTCTGCAGTATAAACTCCATCGACACGTGTTCCTTTGAGAATTACATCAGCATGAATTTCCACTCCACGTAAAACAGCGGCTGTATCAGTCGTAAAATAAGGGTTTCCTGTTCCTGCTCCAAAAATTACAACTCTTCCTTTTTCAAGATGGCGAACAGCCCGTCTTTTGATATAAGGCTCGGCAATAGCTTCTATTTTTAAAGCAGTTTGCAATCTAGTGAGGATTCCTTTGTCTTCGAGAGCCCCTTGCAACGCCATTCCATTAATTACCGTGGCTAGCATTCCCATATAGTCGCCTTGAACACGATCCATGCCATTACTGGCCCCAGCAACGCCTCTAAAAATATTTCCCCCACCTATTACAATAGCAATTTCTATTCCTTTATCATGAATTTTTTTGATTTCATCGGCATATTCGGCTAATCTTGATGGATCAATACCATATTGTCGATCACCCATTAATGCTTCGCCACTTAATTTCAGAAGAATTCTTTTGTATTTCATTATGATTTGTTAGTTGAGTTGTGCAAATATAGACATATTCTTTTTTTATGAAAAAGGTTTGATTAAATAAATATAGTCCTTTTAATTTTGTTTCCAACTAAAAAATATAGTTTCATCTTTTATGTTATAAATGTTACACTTTTAGCATTCTTAAAACTGTAATTTTGCCCTAAATAAAATTTGTATTATGAAAACAATCATTTCTAAAGCATTGAATTTAAGTTATTCTTATTCGGATTATCGAAAAATTAATATTGATTTATTGCCCCTTGGAAAAGCTTCTGGAAATACACAATTGCATGATTTGGCTCAATTTAGCGGCTTAAATGAAACCCGAATGCATCGTTTGGATAAAACGATTGTGATTTCTGAAAACACCATACAGAAGCTGAGTACACTTAAAAATAATTATATCTGGCTTGTAATTGCCGAAGGATGGTGTGGCGATGCGGCTCAAATAATGCCAATTATAAACAAAATAGATTTAGTTGCAAACACCATTGAAATGAAAATTGTTTTTCGAGATGAGAACCCAGACTTGATGAATTTGTTTTTGACTAATGGCACCAAAGCAATTCCTAAATTGATTGTTTTAGATAAAAAAACCTTAGACGTAGAAGCCAATTGGGGGCCAAGACCGAAAGGAGCTTTGGAATTAATTGCGAATTATAAAGAAAAACATGGAGAAATCGATGCTAATGCTAAAACAGAATTACAGCTTTGGTACTTTCGTGATAAAGGAATTTCAACCCAAAACGAATTGACTGAATTGATGGTAAGCATTGAATCTGAATTGGCGTTTAAAATGTAATAAAGGAAATACCAAGACTGAAACTCATTACGGCCCCATTTTCCCCTAGTGAATACCCATGATCTTCAAGCTCCGCAAATACAATAATCCCCTCCGAATTTCCGAATCCGAATGAAAATTTTTTATAATCACCCATCAAGCTCCCTCTTCCAATAGGAATTGATTTTCCGTAACCACCTTGAAAATACAACTGGGTTTCTGGACCCACTTTTGGACTCAGTCTTATATTAACAAATACAGGAATGGTGACTATTTTATCTTCTACAATCCAATTTAATCCAGAATGCATTCCCAAACCAAACCATTTTTTTTGAAATACACCAACACCATATTTTAAACTTAATCCATCGGGAAGAAACCAGTAATCACTTCTATTGCCGTTGCTATCAACTTGACCATAGCTGTCATTTCCTCTTAAAGGGAATGAGAGATTAAATTCTTGGTAATGATCTTTTTTGACTTGACCAAAAACAAATAGAGACCAAAAAATCATTAGAACCACTAACTTTTTTTTAATCATTTGACAGTAAATTATCTTCAAAAAACGTCACCTCTAGGGCATTTTTCACATCATAATTTCCAATTTTTGTCCGGCGTAAAGCAGTTAAGTGCGCTCCAGAGGCTAGTGCTTTTCCAAAATCAAAAGCCAAGGAACGAATATAGGTCCCTTTACTGCAAACTACCCTAAAATCAACCTCAGGAAGTGCAATTCTTGTGATTTGAAATTCGTGAATCGTAGTTTTTCGGGTTGCAATTTCAACCGTTTCTCCTGCTCTAGCATGTTCATATAGGCGAACACCCTCTTTTTTTATGGCCGAATAAATAGGGGGTTTTTGGTCTATTTCGCCCAAAAACTGATTCACAGTTTCGAGAATCAAGGCTTCATCAATATGAGAAACTGAAAAGTTTTCGTTAATTTCAGTTTCTAAATCATAGGATGGGGTGGTTGCTCCCATATAAAAAGTGCCAGTATATTCTTTGGCTTGACCTTGCAATTCCGTAATTCTTTTGGTAAATTTTCCGGTGCAAACTAGTAATAATCCAGTAGCTAAAGGATCTAAAGTTCCTGCATGCCCAATCTTGAATTTTTTGGGAAGCCCCAATTTATTGATCAACACATATTTCAATTTATTGACCGCCTGAAAGGAAGTCCAATACAAAGGTTTGTCAATTAAGATGACTTGGCCGTTTAAATAATCTTCGGCAGACATTAAATTACAGTCAGTGGATGAATGAAAAAGTGGATTATCAACAACGCGACACCCGCAATAATTCGATAATATCCAAAAACTTTAAAACCGTGTTTGGTCAAAAACCCAATAAAGGATTTAATTGCTAAAAGTGCTACAATAAAAGCCACAGCATTTCCAATAATCAAAAAGTTGATTTGGTCGTGAGACAGAATGAGACCGTCTTTATAATAATCATAGCACTTTTTTGCCGTTGCTCCAAGCATTGTTGGTACTGCCAAAAAGAAGGAGAATTCAGCAGCTGTTGTTCTTGATAATTTTTGGGACATTCCGCCCACGATACTTGCACCACTTCTTGAAACACCTGGAACCATCGCTAAACATTGAAACAAACCAATTTTAAAAGCTTGCAAATAACTAATTTCATCTGATGGTTGAGTTGCTGAAGAATCGGTAAACCAATCATCTATTTTTAATAAAATAATTCCACCAATCAAAAGTGAAACCGCAACTATTAATGGACTTTCTAGTAAGGCATCAATTTTTTTACTGAACAACAATCCAAAAACGACGGCAGGAATAAAACCCACCAGTATTTTAAAATAGAAATCAAGGGTTTGAAAAAAGCGTTTAAAATATAAAACCACCACAGAAAGTATGGCTCCTAGCTGAATAACTATGGTGAAAAGTTTTGTAAACTCATCGTGTTCAATTCCAAAATAAGTACTTCCGAGAATCAGATGTCCTGTAGAAGAAACAGGTAGGAATTCGGTTATTCCTTCGATGATGGCAAGAATAATGGCTTGTAATGGAGTCATGTAATATTATGCTTTTTTCGGATTTTTAAGAATGGCATAAATAGTGATTCCAAAACCAATTAAAACCGTTGTTGGAGCCAAGCGAATTCTTCTAAAATTGAAAATAGCTTCGTTAAACACTTTAGGGTCCTCACTTCCGCCACCTGCCATTAATACAAACCCTAGCGCTATTACGGCAATTCCGATGAGTAAGATTTTATAATTTATCTTTTCAAAAAGAAATTCCTGTTTGTTCTCGTTATTTTTCATTCTGTATTTGCGAGGGACGAAGCAATCTTATCCTCTGTTTTAAGTTTATAGTTTAAATCTAAAATCTGGTAATTATTATACTTCAATCTTACAATTAATAAAGATCGTCTGTTCTTAAATTTAAGAATCGTTGCGTAGCAAAATAAGTGCTCAGCCAAGTAATCAAAATACCAATGCCAAAAACCAACAATAAAACTAATCCTACTAGTAATTTATCGTCAAGAATTCCTAAATCAGGGAAATTAGTTTGAAGATAAATCAAAACACCAATTAATGCAATAATAGCTAAGCCCGCACCAATCATACCTAGTTTTATACTTTTCGCTACAAATGGTTTTCTGATAAATGCTTTTGTGGCCCCTACCATCTGCATTGTTTTAATAATAAATCGGTTGGAATGAATGGACAAACGCAAAGAACTATTGATTAATAAAACAGCAATAACAGTCAAAAAACCACTTATTATTATTATCCACAGGCTCACTTTTTTGATGTTGTCGTTTACTAAATTCACCAATTGTTTGTCATATACAATATCCGAAATCATAGGATTTCTTCGCAAACGGCTTTCAATTTCAACTATCTTTTCTTTTATTACATAATCGGCTTTGAGGTGCAAGTCATAGGAATTTTGAAGTGGGTTTGTGCCTAAAAAAGTCATAAAATCTTCTCCAATAATATCGGTATGTTGTTTTGCAGCCATTTCTTTAGAAACGTATATAAATGATTTTGCAAAAGAAGCTTTCTTCAGTTCAGTGCCAAATGCTTTTACGACGCTATCATTGGCTTCGTTTTTGAAAAACACCGTCATAGCAATTTCTTCTTTGAAATCGTCAGCCAGTTTTTTAGAATTTATAATAAAAAATCCTAGGATGCCCAATAAAAACAAAACCAAGAATACGCTTAGTACTACCGAAAAATAAGAGGAAATTAACCTACGTTTTTGAAATTTATCAAAGGAAGAACTCATAGTTTGTTTAAATTATGGGGTAAAAATAATAAAGAATTTCTTTATTTAAAGTTAATAACGATCAAAGTTTTGACTTTCGTACAATAAACGTAAATTTGGCATCTAATTTTACTAGTTTAATTTAAAAACCCTTTCGAGGTTTTGAATCCTGAATAGGTTATATAAAGATATGAAATACAACCCGAGCGAAATAGAGGCCAAATGGCAAAAATATTGGGCCGAAAATCAAACTTTTGCAGCGCAGAATAATTCAGAAAAACCAAAATATTATGTTTTGGACATGTTTCCTTATCCGTCAGGAGCGGGATTGCATGTTGGGCATCCGCTGGGCTACATCGCTTCGGATGTGTATTCTCGATACAAAAGACATCGCGGATTCAATGTTTTGCACCCAATGGGTTATGATAGTTTTGGATTGCCGGCCGAGCAATATGCCATTCAAACGGGACAACGTCCAGAAGATACTACCTCTGTAAATATTGACGGAGGTGTTGATAAAGAAGGAAATAAAATTGCAGGATACAGAAAACAACTCGATAAAATCGGATTTTCATTCGATTGGAGTCGAGAAGTGCGTACTTCGAATCCAGATTACTACAAACATACGCAATGGATTTTCATCCAATTATTCAATTCTTGGTACAATAAAAACACGGACAAAGCCGAGGATATTTCGACTTTGATTTTCCTTTTTTCAACTGAAGGAAATGGAAATGTGAATGCAGTTTGCGATGATACTATTCCCGATTTTTTATCAAGCGAATGGAATGCCTTTTCGCCAGATGAGCAACAACGAATACTTTTACACTACAGATTAACCTATTTAGCCGAGACCGAAGTGAATTGGTGTCCGGGATTAGGAACTGTTTTGGCGAATGACGAAATCGTAAATGGCGTTTCGGAACGCGGAGGATTTCCTGTGATTCGCAAGAAAATGACCCAATGGAGCATGAGAATTTCCGCTTATGCAGAACGCTTATTGCAAGGTTTGGATACGATTGATTGGAGCGAAAGTATCAAAGAAAGTCAGAGAAACTGGATTGGAAAATCAGTGGGAGCGATGGTGGAATTTAAAATCATCACCCCAACCCTCTCCAAAAGAGAGGGAGCCGATGCTGGATATATGACTGGCGATTCACAAACCGCATCAATATTACTGGGTCACGCTAAAGAAATGAGAAAAGAGCCAACATCGGAAGAAGCAATGTTGTGGGATGAAATTAGAAATAGAAAATTAGACGATAAATTCAGAAGACAACACTTAGTTGGCAAGTATATTGTTGATTTCGTATGTCTTGAAAAAAAATTAATTATCGAAGTTGATGGAGGATATCACGATATAAAAGAACAAATTGAGCTAGATGAGGAAAGGACTTTCGAATTAGAACAAAAACATCTTTTCAAAGTAATTCGGTTTGCAAATGAAGAAGTGAAATTTGGTATTAATAAAGTTATTTCAAGAATTAAACAAGAATTAGATTCAAGAAACACTTTAAAAAAACACAATCAAGACCAGACTCCCTATCCTTTGGAGAGGGTTGGGGTGAGGATTTTCACGACAAGACCCGACACCATTTTCGGAGTTACGTTTATGACCTTGGCGCCGGAACACGAATTGGTAGCTCAGATTACAACTCCTGAACAAAAAGCAGCAGTGGAAGCCTACATCGAAAAAACGGCAAAACGATCCGAAAGAGAGCGTATGGCCGATGTAAAAACCATTTCGGGAGTTTTTACAGGAGCTTATGCTAAACATCCGTTTACGGCAGTACCAATTCCGGTTTGGATAGGTGACTATGTGCTCGCAGGTTACGGGACTGGCGCTGTTATGGCGGTTCCTTGTGGAGACGAGAGAGATTATGCCTTTGCGAATTTCTTCAAAGGACAAAAGGGAATGGAGGAAATCAAGAACATTTTTGCCAATGTCGATATTTCCAAGGAAGCCTATGGCTCTAAAGATAATGTTGTTATTGCCAATTCTGATTTTCTAAATGGATTGAATTATAAAGATGCAACCAAAAAAGCTATCTTGGAATTGGAGAAATTAAACCAAGGAAAAGGGAAGATCAATTACCGTTTGCGTGATGCTGTTTTCTCTCGCCAAAGATATTGGGGAGAACCTTTCCCAGTATATTACGTGAATGGCTTGCCGCAAATGATTGAGGAGAAACACTTGCCAATCGTATTGCCAGAAGTGGAGAAATACTTGCCAACTGAAGACGGACAGCCGCCTTTAGGAAACGCTTTGGTTTGGGCTTGGGACACCAAAACCAATCAAGTTGTCAATACAAATTTGGTCAACAACGAAACAATTCATCCTTTAGAATTGAACACGATGCCGGGTTGGGCGGGAAGTTCTTGGTATTGGATGCGTTATATGGATGCGCACAACGAAAACGAATTTGCTAGCCAGGAGGTCTTAAAATATTGGGAAAGCGTGGATTTATATATTGGCGGAAGCGAACACGCCACCGGACATTTGTTGTATTCTCGTTTTTGGAACAAATTCTTGAAAGACAAAGGTTTTGCGCCTACCGAAGAGCCCTTCAAAAAACTGATTAATCAGGGAATGATTTTGGGAATGAGCGCGTTTGTGTATCGATTAGAAGGGACCAATACGTATGTTTCAAAAAATAAAATAGCAGGTCAAAAAGTACATCCCATTCATGTTGACGTTTCAATGGTAAATACTTCCGATGAATTAGACATTGAAACTTTCAAAAACTGGAGGGAAGATTATAAAGATGCGATTTTTATTACCGATGAAAACGGAAAATACATTGTTGGTCGTGAAATCGAAAAAATGTCGAAATCCAAATATAACGTAGTAACGCCAGATGATATTTGCAACGAATATGGCGCAGATACTTTGCGTTTGTACGAAATGTTTTTGGGCCCATTAGAACAAGCAAAGCCATGGAACACGGCGGGAATTTCGGGAGTTTTTGGCTTCCTTAAAAAATTATGGCGATTGTATTTTGATGAAAATGGTTTGATTGTCACTAACAATGAACCATCAAAATACAGTTTGAAATCCTTACACAAAACCATCAAAAAAGTAGCCGAAGATATTGAAGGGTTTTCTTTTAACACTTCGGTTTCACAGTTTATGATTTGTGTGAATGAATTGTCAACCCAAAATTGTCACGAACGCTCGATTTTGGAACCATTGACGGTATTGATTTCATCCTATGCACCCCATATTTCCGAGGAATTATGGAGTCAATTAGGGAATTCAGGATCGATTTCGACGGTCGGTTTTCCTACATTAGAAGAAAAATATTTAGTAGAAAGCAGCAAGGAATATCCGGTTTCTTTCAACGGAAAAATGCGTTTCACAATAGAATTGTCGTTGGATTTATCTGTTTCTGAAATTCAGGAAATCATTATGAAAGACGAAAGAACCTTAAAACAGCTCGACGGAAAAATTCCAAATAAAATCATCATAGTTCCGGGAAAAGTAATTAATTTAGTCGGATAAATAGAATGTCAATTTGACATTGAAAAGTTTGGCTTTAAATTTGATACCTTGATTTGTAAATTTATATTTAAAAAAAGAAAATTATGTTTAGTATGTCTTCAATGATTTTAATAGGAGCAATTATGCTCGCAAGCTGGTTGGTAAGTAGCCGATTAAAAAATAAGTTTGAAAAGTACTCCAAATTGCAATTGCGAAATGGAATGTCTGGACAAGAAATTGCTGAAAAAATGCTTTCCGATCACGGAATTACAGATGTAAGAGTGATTTCGGTGGCAGGTCAATTGACGGATCACTACAATCCAACAGACAAAACGGTCAATTTGAGCGAAGCGGTTTTCAACCAAAGAAATGCAGCGGCAGCAGCGGTTGCTGCTCATGAATGCGGTCACGCGGTACAACATGCCACGGCTTATAGTTGGTTAACAATGCGCTCTAGTTTGGTTCCAGTAGTTAATGTTGCGTCAAGTTATATGCAATGGATTTTGATTGGAGGAATTTTGATGTTAAGAACGTTTCCGCAATTATTATTAGTAGGAATCGTGATTTTTGCAGCCACTACTTTGTTTTCGATTATCACTTTGCCAGTAGAATATGATGCAAGTAACAGAGCTTTGGCTTGGTTAGAAAATAAAGACATGCTTTCTCAAGAAGAGCAAGCTGGAGCAAAAGATGCCTTAAAATGGGCCGCAAGAACCTATGTTGTTGCCGCTTTGGGATCAATTGCGACTTTAATGTATTATATTTCGATATTCAATAGTAGAAGGTAATACGGTTTAAATTTCAATTCGCCTCGATTTTATTGGGGCGGATTTTTTATTTACGGAGGTTTAGAGGTTGTTTTACAGCTGAATCTGCCTATCAATTTGTTGTTGCAGCGAAATGAAGGTTTCTGTTCTAGAAACCCCTTCAATGGCTTGAATCCGGGTGTTTAATAAATGCATCAAATGTTCATTGTCACGACAAATAATTTTTATTAAAATAGACCAATTTCCAGTAGTATAATGGCATTCTAAGACTTCGGATATTTTCTTCAATTCTTTTACGGCTTCTGGATTTCGAGCCGCTTTGTCAAGGTAAATCCCAACGAAAGCCATTGTATTATAGCCTAAAATTTTATGGTTGACCACGAATTTAGACCCTGAAATCACACCTGATTGTTCTAATTTCCGTAACCGTTGATGAATGGCGGCTCCAGATATCCCTATTTTATTGGCAATTTGTAGAATTGGTTTCCGAGCATCGTCCATCAGAAAACGTAAAATTTCTTTATCGATTCCGTCTATTTCTACTAAAAGAGAGTTCATTTTCATAAGTTGCTATTTTAAACTAAAATTAGTATTTTAGTTTAAATCGAAAATCAAAATTATGAAAAAAAGAGATAACAATAGTAATATCATCATTTTTATTTTAAATAGAAACAAAAAACCATTCGATAGTGAATGGTTTAGTGTGATTTTCAATTCAAAAATAATTTGAGTAAAGGCTTATTTTCCTTTATTTGCTTCTGCAATATATTTTTCTAATGCCATTGTCATCGAAGGCGTTTCTGGAGTTGGCGCAAGAATATCAATTCTTAAACCATGATCTAAAGCTTCTTTTTGGGTAGTGCTTCCGAAAACAGCAATTCTAGTATTGTTTTGTTCGAAATCAGGGAAGTTCTTAAACAGCGATTTTATCCCAGTAGGGCTAAAAAAGGCTAAGACGTCGTAATAGACATTGGCTAAGTCGGACAAATCGCTCATTACGGTTTTATAAAAAACAGCTTGTGTCCAATCTACTTTTAAGTTATTAAGAGTGATTGGTGCATCTGCATTCAATTGATCGGAAGCAGGCAACAAGAATTTTTCGTCCTTGTATTTTTTTATTAATGAGGATAAATCGGCAAAATCTTTCGAGCCAACATAAATTTTACGTTTTCTATACACCACATATTTTTGTAGGTAAAATGCAATCGCCTCTGATTGACAGAAATATTTCAACCCTTCAGGAACTTTATAACGCATTTCATCAGCTACTCTAAAGAAATGATCTACGGCGTTTTTACTCGTTAAAATAATAGCCGTAAAATTATGTAGATCAATTTTTTGAAGTCTAATTTCTTTTGCGTTTACGCCCTCTACGTGAATAAAAGGTCTAAAATCAACTTTTACTTTATGTTTTTGTTGAAGATCAAAGTAAGGAGAATTCTCCACTTTAGGCTCGGGCTGTGACACCAAAATTGTTTTCACTTTCATATTTGACATTTTCTAAGCTATACCTTTTGTAAACCAATAATACATAAAATAATACGGTGCTATTTCGAGAGCGCAAAGATATAAAATAAAATACAGCAACTTACTGAATATTAAATTTTGATAATTTTTTATTGAAACAAAATAAACGAGAGTGTTTACAAGCAGAATAACACCAATGATTAGTAGCGGAATCATTCTTGAGAGGTTGTCATAATAGAATAAAATAATATTGATAGGGAGTATAAATAATCCAATATAGCTTCTGTAAATAACTTTTTGAAGGTTAAAATGTTCTACAAATTCGTCAATATTAAATGCGACTGCAATGATTTTTTCGATTAAATATTTGGTCAAAACAAAATAAATCAAAAAAGTAGTGATCTGAATGTAGAGAATCCAATCTGTTTTTGAAGCACGTCCAAAATAACTGAGTGTTAGTTGAATAAAGAAGGCAAAAGATATAATTTGCACTAAAAACAATGCAATAGTAAAACCACTTTTTAGGTGGCTGCTATCCTTGTATATGTTAATATATTTACCCGAGTAGATTAATTTTGCAAAGTCAGCGAATCGATTCTCAAAGACAGATTTTGTTAATGCAATGGTGGCAAATGACAATACAAAAAGGAATGTTGCCCAATCTTTATTTTCTAGTATCCTTGGATGAAGTACATTTTCAATCATAATGGTTGTAAAATTACTGATTTTTTATTTCATTCTTTTTATTATAATTTTAATATGAATCAAATGGGATAAAAAGTTTACTTTTGCGTTGAAATTACTCGAAATATGAATGATAGTATTGTTATAATTCCTACCTATAACGAAATTGAAAACATCGAAAGCATCATTCGATCCGTGCTTTCCCAGCACAAGCCTTTTCATTTACTTGTCGTTGATGATAATTCGCCAGACCAAACTGCGGAAAAAGTAAGGATGCTTCAAACGGAATTTGAAGGTAGATTGTTTTTAGAAAAAAGAGAAGGAAAACTAGGTTTAGGATCTGCTTATGTTTGTGGCTTTAAATGGGCCTTAGACCGTAACTACGATTTTATTTTCGAGATGGACGCCGACTTTTCGCATAATCCGAATGATTTAGAAAAACTATATAACGCTTGTCATTTCGGAGGGGCTGATTTAGCTATCGGCTCTCGATATGTCACGGGGGTAAATGTGGTGAACTGGCCTTTAAATAGAGTGTTAATGTCTTATTTTGCTTCCGTTTATGTTCGCCTCATTACTGGGATGAAAATACATGATGCCACGGCTGGATTTATTTGTTACAAGAGGATAGTTTTAGAAAAAATTAATTTAGATAAAATAAAATTCGTGGGCTATGCCTTTCAAATAGAAATGAAATACAGGACATTTTGTAAAAATTTTAATATTACGGAAGTGCCTATCATTTTTACGGACAGAACAAAAGGAGAGTCTAAAATGAGTAGTGCTATTTTTCAAGAAGCCGTTTTAGGGGTTATCGCACTCAAAGTGAAAAATTTAGTCAATACTTTATAAGTAAAGATACAATGAATAGTATTTTAATCAAGAATGCCAAAATAGTAAATGAGGGTACTATTTTTGAAGGAGATGTTTTAATAGAAAACGACTTAATAGTTGAAATTTCGGAAAACATAAGCGCAAAATCTTCCCAATGCAAGATTATTGATGCCGAAGGGAATTACTTAATTCCCGGCGCAATTGATGATCAGGTGCATTTTAGAGAACCTGGATTGACACACAAAGGCGATATAGAATCGGAATCAAAAGCGGCTGTAGCGGGTGGAATTACTTCCTTTATAGAACAACCCAACACGATTCCCAACGCGATAACGCAGGAAATTTTGGAAGAAAAATACCAAATTGCTTCTGAGAATTCCTATGCGAATTATTCCTTTATGATGGGGGCAACCAATGATAATTTAGAGGAGGTTCTAAAAACAAATCCGAAAAATGTTGCTGGAATAAAAATATTTCTAGGCTCTTCGACAGGAAATATGTTAGTTGACAATGAAGTCGTGTTAGAAAGAATATTTTCAAGTACACCCCTGCTTATTGCCGTACATTGCGAGGACGAAACAACCATAAAAAACAATCTAGAAAAATACAAAGCCGAGTTTGGCGATGACATTCCTGTAACAGCACACCATCTTATTCGCAGCGAAGAAGCTTGTTATATTTCGTCTTCCAAAGCCATTGCTCTTGCTAAAAAAACCGGTGCAAGACTCCATGTTTTCCATCTTTCAACGGCTAAGGAAATGGATTTGTTTTCCAATAAAATCCCATTAGAAGATAAAAAGATAACTGCCGAAGTTTGCATTCATCATTTGTGGTTTACCAATGAGGATTATGCTACAAAAGGCAACTTAATAAAATGGAATCCTGCAGTTAAAACTGCCAAAGACAGAAAAGTGTTGTGGGAAGCCTTGCTCGATGATAGAATCGACGTGATTGCCACAGACCATGCTCCTCACACCTTAGTTGAAAAAAACCAATCGTATCTCAAAGCTCCTTCGGGAGGTCCTTTAGTTCAACACGCCGTTGTAGCCATGTTTGAGGCATATCATCAGGGTAAAATCAGTATAGAAAAAATAGTCGAAAAAATGTGCCACAATCCTGCCAAAATATTCAAAATCGAAAAGCGCGGTTTTATTAAGGTAGGATATTATGCTGATTTGGCTATCATAAATCCAGGAATGCCTTGGAGCGTAACTAAAGCCAATATTCTTTATAAATGTGGATGGTCTCCGTTTGAAGGGTTTACCTTTAAATCTAGAATTACACATACCATTGTAAACGGGAAATTAGTCTACGCTTCTTTTAAAGTAAAAGATATCCGTGCCGGAAAACGGTTGTTGTTCAACAGATAAATGGGTAAAATGAAAAAATTAATACTGCCTTTACTTTTTACACTCTTGTTTTCAAGTTGTAAAAATGATGTAGTCAAAAAACCGGACAACCTAATAGAAATGGATAGAATGGTAGATGTCATGTATGATTTATCTCTTCTAGAAGCTATCAAGTATCAAAGCCCTAACGCCTTAGGAACCCATAAAACAGATCCAACGGAATATATTTATATAAAGTATAAAATTGACAGCACCCAATTTGTTCAAAGTAATATGTATTATGCTTCTCATTATAAGGAGTATAAAAATATATACAATCAGATTAATGCGCGATTGAAAAAAAATAAATCCTTAGTAGAGGCCTCTATTAAGATTGAAAAGAAGAAGGCACTATTGTTGAAAAAGGCAAGACAAAAGCTTAAAGTTAAAAAGGCAGCCGATTCATTGGCGAAAGAGAAAAGAAAGAAGCTGGAATTATAGCTTTGAAATATCCTTTATGTAGCGATGAATATCCAAAAATTCGACACCTAAAACTCGCATTATTTTTTCATTTGAATACTGGTTTCTTGCATAAGAAGCTTTAGCGGTAGCCTTGCCTAACTTCCTTTTTTGTCTAAAAACAGTTGAAATAAACCAATCCATTCTGTATAGTAGGTTTATTAGCAATGGACTTGCGTGCATGAAGGGTTTTTTTACATTCAAGGAATCTGCAATTGCGTTCAACAAATCCCGAAAAATAATATTTTCTGAAATGATGGTAAATCGTTCGTTTGAATGTTCATTTTTCATCAATTGTATGGCAATTCGAACCACATCGGGAACTGCGATGAATCCCGTTACCCCTTTGGTGTAAAACGACAAACCATTAGCGACTCGCTTGAAAAGTTTTCCGCTTCCTTGTTCCAAAAAGCCAGGACCAATGATAATTCCCGGATTTACTATCACGGTATCTAAACCTTCCTGTTGTCCACGCCAAATTTCCATTTCTGCCCCATATTTAGAAATAGCATAATCGCTATGCTGCTTCTCAGGATTCCATTCGGCTTCTTCGGTAATAATTTCTTCATTCTCTTTCAAGTCCCCAAGAGCTGCAATTGAACTTACATAACACAGTTTTTTCACGGCTTTAGCAATACAAAAATTGACGATATTAGCAGTTCCCTCGATATTGGTTTTTCGAAGTAAATCTTCATCCGTTGGGTCAAACGAAATTAAGGCCGCGCAATGATAAACGTATTCTACATTTTCGAAAACCATTTCCAAGGAGGGAATATCAGTAATGTCGGCTTGAACCCATTCTATTTTCTCGAACAGGGATTCTTTTTTATAAAGAGCAAAAAGGTCTTTTGTTTTTTGAATAGAGGTTATATTTCGATAAATAGCACGAACGGCATCTCCATTTTCAACCAAATGAAGTAGTAAATGCGCACCCACTAATCCTGTTCCTCCCGTGACTAAAACCATAGCAACAAAGATAATTAGATTGTTGGATTTTTAGAATTTTTAGCGCTTAGATTTTCAAATCGTGCAATTAAAACTATCTTTGTCGACACGAGGTCAAAAGGACCGAACGGATGAAAATAAATTGATTTTTAGATGAAAAATATTATTGCCGAATTACAATGGCGCGGATTGGTGCATGACATTATGCCCGGAACCGAAGAACAATTATTGAAGGAAATGACCACTACCTATATCGGTTTTGACCCGACATCAGATTCCTTGCATATTGGGAGTTTGGTGCCGATAATCCTCTTGGTTCATTTGGGAAATTTTGGACATAAACCTATCGCATTGGTCGGTGGGGCAACTGGAATGATAGGCGATCCATCTGGAAAATCAGATGAAAGAAATCTTTTGGACGAAGCTACTTTGAATCATAATGTGGCGGGAATAAAACAAGTTTTGTCTCGTTTTTTGGATTTTAATTCCAAAGCTGTAAATGCGCCCATATTAGTTAATAACTACGACTGGATGAAGGACTTGTCCTTTATTAATTTTGCACGTGATGTGGGCAAACGAATCACTGTCAACTATATGATGGCTAAAGATTCTGTCAAAAAAAGGTTGACTGGCGAAGGCGAAGGAATGTCATTCACCGAGTTTACCTACCAATTAATTCAAGGATACGATTTTTATCATTTGCATAAAGAACACAACTGTTTGCTTCAAATGGGTGGTTCGGATCAATGGGGAAACATCACCACAGGAACCGAGTTAGTGCGCAGAATGAACCATGACGGAGCCAAAGCCTATGCGATGACTTGTCCATTAATCACTAAAGCCGATGGATCTAAATTCGGAAAGTCTGAGGGTGGAAATGTTTGGTTGACAGCGGATAAAACTTCGGTTTATAAATTCTATCAATTTTGGTTGAACACCACTGACGTTGATGCTGAAAAATACATTAAGATTTTTACTTTTTTAGGAAAAGCAGTGATTGATACATTAATTGAAGAACACAAAACGGCGCCAAACTTAAGAGTTTTACAAAGAAAACTAGCTGAAGAGTTGACTGTTTTTGTACATTCAAAAGAAGACTTGGAAAAATCCACAAAAGCATCTGCTATTCTTTTTGGAAACGCTTCTGCCGATGATTTGAAACAATTGGACGAAGCTACTTTTATGGAAGTTTTCGAAGGGGTGCCACAAGCAGAAATAGCAAGGGGAGCAATTGAAAACGGAATTGACATTGTTACTGTTCTAAATGAAAAAACAGGATTTTTCAAGTCGAATGGCGAGGCAAGACGCGCTTTGGCCGCCAATTCTATTTCAGTAAACAAGGAAAAAGTAACGGAAGAATTTGTGCTTTCCTCCAAAGATTTAATTAACAATAAGTTTGTGTTGTTGCAAAGCGGAAAGAAAAATTATTTTGTGATTCGGGCTAAATAACCATCAAATTACACCCTCGAATATCACTATTGTCAAAACGTCCCAATACCTCAAATGAGTTGTTGGGATTTTTTTTGCCCAAATCTTGGGTGGCAATAAATGAACAAGAATTAATGTTGGCAAGGTCAATCAAGTTGATGCCTCCCGATTTTCCATCAGGAACATAAGTCAAAGCATCTTCTGTATCTCGGATTAGGATTTGCATCCAAGAGGGGCATTCAAACACGCCATTTCCTAAGGAATAAGCTTGTGATAGTAATTCGGTCATGCCGTATTCAGAATGTATGGCTGTCACGCCAAAACCTTGACAAAGTTGATGATGTAATTCTTCTCGAATCATTTCTTTGCGTTTGCCCTTCATTCCGCCTGTTTCCATAATGATGGTGTTTTTTAATTGGAACTCATAGTTTTCAATCAAATCCAGCAAAGCATAAGTAACGCCAATCAGAATAACGTTTTGTCCGTAAAGGTCTAATTTAATTAATTTTTCTATTAGTTCTGGATGGTTATGAAGATAAAATCCGCTTTCGGGATTGTTGGTTCTCTTTATTAAATCCTCGAACATATAAATTAAGGACGAACCCTCGCGTTCTAGATAGGACGGAAGCAAAGCAAGAATTGTGTAATCCTCAATGTTGCCATAGAATTGGGAGAAGCCCTTTCGGTAGCTTTCTTCATATAAAGAAATTGCGGTAACGAAATGTTTGCTAGTATTGATTCCCGTTGTTCCACTGCTAGAAAAGGTTTTCTCGATGGTATTTTCATTAGAGACTACAGTGTGGCTTTTAAAAAACTGGATGGGTAAAAATGGGATTTGTTGCAATGATTTTACTTTTGCAACATCTGTTTTCATAAAATCGCAAAATTCTCGATAGACTATGTTGTTTTCATATTGAAAACGGAACACTTTGAGCGTGATTTTTTCAAATTGCTTTTGGCTTGAAATGGTGAATATGTCAGAATTTGTAATCAAGAATTATTTTTTGGGGAGCTAGTTGTACAAAGGTACTTAAATATAAAAAATGAATCAAACTAGGTTTAATTATTTTGATATGGGTTACAAATACATCTACTGCATCTTCAAGCCTAAAATAAAAAGGGTTGATTCTTGATATAAAGAAGTTAGAAATGTATGATTTTTATTCCTCTACAGGTTTTGGAATTGATCCGGGATTGCTCCAATATTAGTATTGGAGCAACGGTTTAAAATCAAAAAAGCCATCTCTAAAAAGGGAAAGCTTTCCATTGGTCTAACTACTAAACTTTACATTTTGGAAACGATTGCAATGTAAAGGCTGAGGTATTGATTAGTCGTTACGAGCAGTTTGTAGAAAATAATTCCATTACCCACTTCACTTCTAACTTATCCGCTTCCGAAATCGAAATGCTTTACGGCAACCGGGGTTGCGTTCCAGAATGCGAAATATGTTCAACGGCATCAGTTTCAATATAAATTCAAATGACAAACGTTAATTAAAGAACTCTATTTTTTATAAAGAGTGGCGAATAATCAAGGTGCTTTTATTTTCTATTTGTTCCTTTTTTCCTTTCAAAATCATTTGGGCTAGAATTTCTCCCATCGCAACAAAATCAGTAGATATGGTTGTGATGCCGTTTTCTACCACTTTTTTCAAAGGGGTTTCATTATATGATATGATTCCGAAATCTACACCAAGTTTTAAATTTTGTAGCTTAGATTTTTCAATAACTTTTACTAAATCCCTATCGTCAGGAATAATATATACTTCGCCTTTTTTTATTTTCCAGTCTTTAAACTCAGTAATAACCGTATTGCTAAATCCGAAGTCTTTACAGAATTTTTTGAATCCTATTTTCATCCCTACAGGTTCCTTAAATCCTGGAAAAATCAGGATTAGTTTTTCGTACTTGTTTAATCTAGTTTTACCTTTTTCTAAGCCATTGTAAATATCTTTCTGGTGATTTTGATATACCGCAGGAAACGATTTTAATTCAGCATTTGTTTGGTCTAATATATAAATTTCATCAACTGGTAGGTTTTTTATGATTGCCGATGCTCCATCTAAATTAGTGGGCATAATAATATATTTGGTATAGTTTCCAGTACTGTCATTGATTATTTTTTGAAAAACCTGAAGATTAAAATGATGAAAGAAAATATCAACCTGGGTATGCTTTCCAATGTTTTCCAAGAATGAATTAAATAGGTCTTCCTTGAAAATATTCAGCTCATCAAAAAGTAAAAAAATGCGTTGTTTTATTTTTACTTCAGTGCTTTTTATATAGTAGCCTTTACCAAGAATAGCATATATAATGCCGCGTTTTTTTAATTCTTCGTAGGCTTGTAGAACCGTGTCGCGGGATAAGGAAAACTCGAGGCATACTTTGTTGATTGAAGGAAGTTTTTCGTCCTTTTTTAAATGCCCTTTTTCAATAGATTTTTCAATTGAGTAAATGATTTGTTTGTACTTAGGGGTACCTTGATTGTTTTGGATATTTATAATTTTCATTATTTTTTTTGCAAAAATACATAAAACTGGTAGGTACTAGTATATAAATAATGATATTTAATATACTTTTGGATTTCATATTTTATTAAATTTTGCGGAAAAAATAATGAATTCATTTTTATACACAGGTTCTACAATTAAATTCTTTGGATATATGCCGGATGGAGCTGAAGTAAACTCTTGTGAATTAACCAATAAAAATGGTATGCAAATGAAGGTTATAACTTTTGGCGCTACTATTACATCATTAAAAATACCATTAAAAAAGGGTGGTTTTTTAGATGTGGTTTTAGGTTTTGATACCATGGAAGCCTATTTAAATTCCTTTAATTTAAAGAGCGCGCCTTATTTTGGCACAACAGTAGGGCGTTATGCGGGAAGGATTAACAATAGTACTTTTAGTTTGAATAGAAAATCAATTTTTTTGAATAACAATAATAATGGACACTCTTTGCATGGAGGAAATATTGGCTTTAGTCAAAAACAATGGAAGATAAAAAATGTGAATGAAGGGGAAAATCCATCCATAACTTTAAGTTATTTCAGTCCTGATGGAGAAGAAAATTATCCAGGAGATTTATCGATAGATTTAACCTATACTTTATCAGATGAAAATGAATTGATTATTGAGTACGTTGCCACTACTTCGGAGGATACAGTAATAAACTTGACCCATCACAGCTATTTTAATCTTGATGGGCATAATACCACTATTTTAGAACAGGAATTATCAATTAATTCCAATAAAATATTGGAAACCAATGAACATAATATTCCAACGGGCCAATTTTTGAATTTAGATAACAACCTTTTTGATTTTAACCAAGCCAAAAAATGCCCTCAAACAATAGATACCACTTTTGTTTTGAATGATGGTGAGGAAATCAAAGCATCACTTTTAAGCCCTAAAAATAATTTAGAAATGTTGGTATTTACGAATCAACCGGCTGTACATATTTATGTAGGAGGAAATTGTTTTAATTTAATAAAAGGTAAGGAAAATACAAATTACTATTCTTTGAGTGGGATTTGTTTTGAAACTCAAAATTTTCCGGACGCACCTAATCACGATCATTTCCCTAATGCTGTTTTGAGAAAAGATGATGTATACCAACACAAAACTATTTATAAGTTTCAAAATAAACAAGGGCTTTAGATAAGGAATTATAAAAGATAAAAGGACGACTAAATTATACAGGGCAATGAATGAAATTTTAATACAAGACACAACTGATTTTTTTAAAGAAAAATTTGGAAATACACCCGCTAAAGTAGTTCTTTCCCCGGGGAGAATTAATATTATTGGCGAACACATTGATTATAACGACGGTTATGTATTGCCAGCTGCCATAGATAAAATTATTTGTTTTACTTTTGAAAAAAACAATTCGAATACCGCCAATATCCAAGCCATTGATTTGAATGAGTCAGTAGCCATTGATGTCACAAAAGAAGAAGTAGTAAGCGATGTAGTTTGGACCAATTATTTTCGTGGTGTACTGTTTCAATTAAAATTAAAAGGACACAAAATAGGGGGGGTTAACTGCGCCTTTAGTAGTAATATTCCAATTGGTTCTGGTTTGTCTTCTTCGGCAGCCTTAGAATGTGGATTTTTATTCGGAATTAACGAAATGTTTAATTTGGGATTAAAATCAATCGATATGGCTTTAATGGGACAAAGTGCAGAGCACTGGGTTGGTATTAATTGTGGTATTATGGATCAGTTTTCTAGTGTAATGGGATTGGAGAACAAAGTAATAAAAATTGATTGCCGTACTTTGGATTATACCTATCACGATGCTAATTTTGTTGATTATTCTTTAATCTTGTTTGATAGCAATGTAACACATTCATTATTTACATCCGAATACAATAATCGACGTATCGAATGCAACGAAGGATTAAGCATTATTAAAGAAAATTATCCTGAAATTGAAAGTTTCCGGGACTGCGATGTTGATCATTTGACTAGTTTGAAATCCAAAATGTCCGATAATGTCTTCAGAAGAAGTCTATATGTCATAAAAGAAATAAAACGTGTCATTCAAGCTTGTGCAGCCCTAGACAAAGGGGATATTAAAACTTTAGGAAATTTAATGTTTGAAACCCATGAGGGATTGTCTAAAGACTATGAAGTAAGTTGCGCCGAATTAGATTATCTAGTAGATTTGGCCAAGGCCGAAGAGGATGTGATTGGTTCTCGACTAATGGGAGGTGGTTTTGGAGGTTGCACCATCTCTTTGGTAAAAAAGGGAAGCGAAAGTGCTGTAAAAGATAAATTCACTAAATTATATGCAGACCAATTTGGCATAGATTTAAAAATTTACGACGTAAAAGTTTCAAACGGAACATCACTTTATAAAAACTAGTTCGAATGAAAAAATTTGATATACACGAAGATCCGCACAGAAGATATAATCCTTTAATAAACGAATGGATTTTAGTGTCGCCACACCGCGCCAAAAGGCCATGGCAAGGTCAGAATGAAACTATTTCTACAGTACAAATGCCAGAATACGATCCAGAATGTTACTTATGTCCAGGGAACGTTCGTGCCAATGGAGAAGTAAATCCGCAATACTCAAGCTCATTTGTTTTTGAGAATGATTTTGCAGCAATGAAGCAAGATGAAATTGATTTTGTTGACAATATGGAGGCCACTTTTTTTAAAGCCCTACCGGAAAGGGGTATTTCGAGGGTGGTATGTTTCTCTCCAAAGCATAATGAAACATTACCCGAAATGGAAGTTAGTCAAATTGAGAATGTCGTTCGTACTTGGCAAAAAGAATACACGTTTTTAGGAAACAAGGATTTTATAAATTATGTTCAGATTTTTGAAAATAAAGGAAGTGTAATGGGATGCAGCAATCCTCATCCTCACGGCCAAATTTGGGCACAATCATCACTGCCTACTCAAGTAGCTCGCACTCAAGTCAATTTGAAAGCCTATTACGACCAACATAAAACGAGTTTGTTGCAAGATTATTTAACCCAAGAACTGCAACAAAAAGACCGTATTGTTATCGAAAACGAGTATTTTGTGGCTTTAGTGCCTTTTTGGGCAATTTGGCCTTATGAAACACTAATTATAAGCAAACGCCACTTTGGTAGAATCACCAATATGACCGCCTCCGAAATCATTTCCTATGCAGCTATATTGAAAATTTTGACCATAAAATATGATAATTTATTCGAGACTTCTTTTCCTTATTCATCAGGAATTCATCAAGCGCCAACAGACGGAACAGAGCATCCTGAGTGGCATTTTCACATGCATTTTTATCCCCCTTTATTGCGTTCGGCTTCTGTCAAAAAATTTATGGTGGGATACGAAATGATGGGAGAATCACAACGTGATATTACACCTGAAAAGAGTGCCCAAATGTTAAGAGATTTGTCGGGCGTACATTATAAAAGCAAATAATAAATGAAAGTATTAGTAACTGGAGGTCTTGGATTTATTGGTTCACACACAGTTGTCGAATTACAAAATAAAGGTTTTGAAGTAGTGATTATCGACAATCTTTCCAACTCCTCCGTGGATGTTTTGAAAGGTATTGTTGCCATTACCGGCAAAGCACCCCTATTTGAGAAATTAGATTTAAGGGAAAAATCATTGGTACAAGCTTTTTTTAAAAAACACAATGATGTGAGTGGCGTAATTCACTTTGCCGCTTCAAAAGCAGTAGGCGAAAGCGTTACAAATCCATTGTTATACTATGAAAACAACATTGCATCTCTGGTATATTTGTTGCAAGAATTACAACAAAAAGCGGAAGCTCATTTTATTTTCAGTTCTTCCTGCACGGTTTATGGTCAAGCAGATGTAATGCCTATTGATGAAAATGCACCAATCAAACCAGCTATGTCTCCTTATGGTAACACCAAACAAATAGGGGAAGAAATTATCACTGACGTAACAAAAGTGAGTAATATCAATGCCATTTTATTGCGATATTTCAATCCAATTGGATCACATCCTTCGGCAGAAATCGGAGAATTACCCATAGGTGTTCCCCAAAATTTAGTTCCTTTTATTACACAAACCGGAATGGGATTGCGTAAAGAATTAATGGTATATGGTAATGATTATCCAACTCCGGACGGCACATGTATTCGTGATTATATTCACGTAGTCGATTTAGCCAAAGCACACGTGGTGGCTTTACAACGCCTTTTAGAAAATAAAAATGAAGATAAAGTAGAAATTTTCAACCTGGGAACTGGGGTTGGTAGTTCAGTTCTTGAAGTGATTTCCAGCTTTGAAAAAGTAAGCAGAAAGCCATTTCCATACAAAATAGCAGATAGGAGAGTTGGTGATGTCACCATGGCGTATGCTGCAACCGACAAAGCGAATACCGTACTCGGCTGGAAAACAGAATCGTCTTTGGACCAAGCAATAGAAAGCGCTTGGAACTGGGAGCAAAAAATTAGAAATTAAAAACAAACAACAGCAAATAATAATAATAACCAATTAACCAAATCAATTTATGAAAACATTACAACTTACCGATTATTTAGTCTTTCTAATATACTTTTTTATAGTATCTGGATATGGCTATTGGATTTACAAACGAAAAGAAACGGCCAAACACTCTGCTTCGCATGATTACTTCTTGGCTGAAGGGTCTTTAACTTGGTGGGCAATTGGAACTTCTTTAATTGCCTCCAATATTTCTTCTGAGCAATTTATTGCCATGTCAGGCAATGGGTTTAAAATGGGATTGGCTATTGCAAGCTATGAGTGGTTGTCTGCATTGACATTAATTATTGTGGCCGTATTTTTTATTCCAGTGTATTTAAAGAATAAAATTTACACAATGCCTCAGTTTTTGAGTGAAAGATACAATGGAGACATTGCCATGATTATGGCCGTTTTCTGGTTGTTGCTTTATGTAATTGTAAACTTAACTTCTATTCTTTATCTAGGGGCATTAGCCATTAATGGTATTTCTGGAATAAATTTAGATTTGTGTATGTATGGACTGGCTTTCTTTGCTATTGTTATTTCATTAGGAGGTATGAAAGTTATTGGTTATACGGATGTTATACAGGTTGTATTTCTAATTTTTGGAGGTTTGGTAACCACTTATTTAGCATTGGATAAAGTAGCTGAATTAAATGGACAACACGGAATGGTAGATGGTTTTAACTATATGATGAGTCAATCCGGAGATCATTTCCATATGATTTTCAAAAAGGATAGTCCTAACTTTCCAAGTTTGCCAGGACTTACCGTTTTATTAGGAGGAATGTGGATTGTGAACTTGAATTATTGGGGTTGTAATCAATACATCACTCAAAGAGCTTTAGGAGCTGATTTAAAAACAGCTAGAACTGGAATTCTATTTGCTGCTTTCTTAAAATTATTAATGCCTATCATTGTGGTTTTACCGGGTATTGCAGCTTATGTTATTTATATGAAAGGGGGTTTGCAAACAGAATTGCTAGGTCCTGATGGAGTTCTTAACCCAGATAAATCGTATCCAGTATTGTTAAACTTATTGCCAGTTGGATTAAAAGGTTTGTCGTTTGCCGCACTGACCGCTGCAGTTGTTGCTTCTTTAGCAGGTAAAGTAAATAGTATTGCAACAATTTTTACATTGGATATTTTCAAGAAAAAAATTGACGTAAATGCTAGTGAAAAGAAAATGGTTAGAGTAGGGAAATGGGCTGTATTCATAGCTATGATGTTAGCAGTAGTTATTGCACCACACTTAGGAATTGATAAAAAAGGAGGATTCGAATTTATTCAAGAGTACACTGGATTTGTTAGTCCTGGGGTTTTTGCCATGTTTATTTTAGGATTCTTCTGGAAAAAAACAAGTTCAAATGCTGCCATGTTTGCAACCATTGGAGGTTTCATATTGTCAGTACTATTTAAGTTTTTACCCAATTGGATGAATTTAGAATTTTTAAACTCAACTGGCTTTGCTGTATTAGTCCCTCAAGAGAATGGAACAAGTTTGTATGAAATTCCATTTATTGACCGTATGGGATTTGTATTTGTAATATGTGTGGCTGTAATGATAGTTATTAGTTTATTTGACCAAAAACGAGGAATAAAATCTAAAGGATTAGAAATAGATTCATCTATGTTTAAAGTAAATAATGCCTTTTTAGCAGGAAGTTTACTAATAGGAGGTATTTTAGTAGCCTTGTATTCTATATTCTGGTAGAAACTAGTTAGTTTTTATAGTCCAAAGCCCCATTATTTAGGTGATGGGGCTTTTTTTGTTTTAAATTGCACTGAAGAAATATTGAATAATTAATATTAAAATTTTGAAGATATTTGAAACAAAAAGACCAAGTGTATGAGACTTTTTGGATAACCGAAAGTTGTCTAAAATATTTTAATTTGTACTTTACTATATTATCTATAAAAGCGAAATTGACAAAGTATACTTTACTTATTCTTCTAACTGTTTTTTTGTTGGTATCCTCTGGCTACAGTCAGAAATTGGTATATGACAAAGGACCATTGGTATTAAAAACCAATTCCCTAGAAGATGGGTTAGGACAATTTGTAACTGCCGATTTGCCCAATTTCACCCCAAAAAACACTATTGGTCTAAAACCTGATGCAACCCCACTTACTAGAAAAATGTGGAACATTGCCCTTCACGATGTAGAACTCAACTTGATTACCAATGATTACGGAACCTATTTTGCCGCAGGACGAAGATACACAGACCGTGTTTATGTTCGTGATATTTCGTTTGCAGGAATTTTGGGTCTCAATGCTATTTATCCCCAAGAGATGATAAAATCCCTTCGGGTAACGAGAGATGTAGTATCTAAAATGGGATATAAAGTTTCTACACAAGAGGTTGTTAAGGAAATCGATGCTCCTTGGGATGCCATTACAGACGATAGAAAACAAATAATGGTCCAATTTAAAAGCAACAGTATCACTCGTCGTACTGATGATGTGGTCTGGATATGGGCGGTAGATGATTTGTTTAAATCACATCCTGAAGTGGCAGATTGGAACTGGTTTTACACCAATGGGAAAAGTAATTTTGACACCCTTTACGCTCCTTGGTTTGATAAAACAGATGGTTTGTACAATGGTCAAAACACTTTTCAGGACTTGCAATCCGATGGCTATCCAGAGGGTTATTCCCAGGCTGATTGCGTATTGATAAAAAGTACCTCAACCAATTGTTTGTACTATAAAGCAATGTTGTCGCTTGCTAATGCTGCCAAAAAATGCAATTTACCCGAAGAATCAAAATCTTGGAATACAAAAGCCGAGGCGCTAAAAATGGCGATACTAAAAGAATTATTATTGCCCAATGGCACTTTTACATACTTTAAAGACAGAAACGGAAAAGTATTGCCCAACCAGCACAATCTGGGAACGGCTTTTGCAATTCTATTTGGGATTGTAAAAGGGGAAGCCGCCAGAAAAGCTATTGATAATTATCCATCGAATCAATACGGAACGCCATTAATTCATCCATTTTTAGGCAAAGGAACAGGCGATCACAATGCCGCCGCCTGGCCCTTTTGCGATACTTTTTTCTTGCAAGCCAAGGAAATTGCAGATGGTAAAGACTATACAGGTTATAATGCGGCATTACTGGCACGAACAATGGGAACTAAGTTTTCTGAGAAAAGAGATAAAGAATGGGGTGGATTTGGTTCTTTTCACGAAAAAGTACCCTTGCCCTCCGGCTTAATTTCGGGTTCGGGATCCCAACTATGGACTTCGGCTGCTTTTATGAACGTATGTTTGAGAGCCAAACTTGTTGATTTAAAATAAATAAAATATCATTAAACCAATATATACACTTAAAATCAAATAATAAACAAATGAATAGATTAAAAATAGTTTTCAGTTTAGTTCTTGTTTTGGTATTACCAAAGCTTCTAGCCCAACCCCTGATTAAATATTCCAATGGTAATCCAGAATACAGTATTCAATGGGACAAACAATTTGCGCAAATTAATAATCTTACACCCGAAATTGAAATCAACGATAAATGGGTTTCAGTTAAAGAATTTAAAAACTTCCGTTGGGAGAAAAAAGAGGGAACTCGATTGAGTGAAGTGAACAATTATAATGGCAAAGTCGACTATTTGTATCTTATTTGCGAGAACCATCCCATGATTTCCAATTTTACAATTGTATTCGAATTAATGGAAGGACGTCCTTATTTGGTCATGAACTCTTCATTAAAAGCTTCGGAGAAATTCAAATTAGGCGGAATCAAATTGTTTAATTCTGCCAAAGAAAATATGGTTTTACCCGGCAATAGCAAAGATTGGATGATCTTTACCGAAAGTGCATCTGCCCCGCATACCGGTGGTCTAATGTACCCGTATCAATTGAATACAAAAAAGGCAAAAGAAGGAACGTATTCTAAAGCGCATACTGGAGTTTGGTTGAGTATGTTGGTCAACGATAAAAAAAATTGCGCTTTTTCTTTTGCAAGCATAGCCAGTGAATTATGGCCTAATAATTTCAAATGGGAATTACCTGTTAAAGACGATTTCAATAAACTAAAAGTTTCTGCTCGAAGTGGTGCTATTTTCGAAAGAGAAAAAATTTGGGTTCCCGCCGGAAATACGATTACTACCGATGCTTTTTTAGTTGGTTATTGGGAAAACCAACGCCCTACAAATGTATTATTGGAAACCGGAAAAATTATGGGCGAAAATGTGCGAAAAGGAAAACCGATGCGCTTTCCAGAAGCAGGTTGGAGCTCTTGGCATTCCTATGATCGAAAGATTACTGAAAAATCATTTTTGACTTCCGCTGATTTTATAAATACCAATTTGAAAGAGTACGGTTGGAAAACCATTCAAATAGATGGAGGCTGGTGGACAGAGCCAGGACTATATAGTGTTGATGATACAACTTTTCCTAATGGAATTCGATATTTGTCAGATTATGTAAATAAGTTGGGTCTTGATTTTGGACTTCACGTAAGTCCTTTACGAACCAATCCTAAAGACCCAATTAGTTTGAAACATCCGGATTGGATTTTGAAACCATTATACAATAAAAAAATAGCAAAAGGGGATGATGAAATGGCGACAACTGTTGGAACAGTTTATGTTGATGGAAGCCACCCTGAAGTACCCGCTTTTTCGGCAGCACGATACCAACAAATCGTTGAAGGCTACAGACCTTCGTTTATGAAATGGGATCACACTTATGGGGGTTTAGAAGAAGGGGTGCGATTTGATTCCACCATGACTTTTATGCAGGCTCACAATAAAACGATTCGCGCGATTAGAAGTGCTTTGCCTGATGATTTAATCGTGACACGCAGTATGGGTTATGTATTTGGGGCTTTAGAATGTTATGATGCCATCCGAATAGGCAACGACATCAATCATCCTGGATATAAATCAGAAACTGAACCCTATACCAACATCACCTATGGCAAAACCTTGGGGACTATTGAAGAGGAGAGAGTGGAAAAAGGCTTAATTCGATTCGCTCGTGCCGTGGCACAAAACTATTATATTCACAAAAATATAGCTATTGTAGATCCAGATGCTTTTTTTGTTTCTCCGTTGTATACCATAGAAGAAGCAAAATGCCATATGACTTTAGAAGCCATAATGGGGGGACTTTTCTTTTTTGGGGATAAAGTAGAATCACTCCCAGCTGAACGATTGGAGTTATTAAAAAATAAAGATATTATCGCAGTGAACAAACTTGGAGTTCATGCCGTACCTCTTGATTTATTTTCGGGCGTGGACATTCCAACAATTTGGAAATTAGAAACTAAAGACCGTCTGATTATTACCATATTCAATTGGATGGACAAGGACGTGACTAAAACATACAATCTAAAAACTGATTTCGAGTTAAATAATTCAAAATACAAATTGACTGAATTATGGACCCAAAAGAATTTCAAAATCGAGTCCAATAAGTTAACATTGGATCAACCCGCTCATACAGTGAAGATAATTGAGTTTGTGAAAAAATAATTTTCATTAATAAATAGACATAATAATTACTAATGTTCACTAAAAATTCTAATAGGAAATTGTTTAGAAACACTAGTTACAATTAAATTATATAATATGAGTATCTTAATAAAAAAAACGACATTTCTATTGGTATTATTTTCATTACCAGTAATAATAAATGCCCAAATTGAAAAAAGAACAGCAACCAAGCCTAACATCCTTATCATCTTGGCGGATGATTTGGGATATTCTGATATTGGCTGTTATGGAGGCGAGATTAAAACTCCGAATATTGACCGACTTGCCGCAGGTGGAGTAAAGTTTGCACAAATGTACAATACGGCGAAATGTTCTCCCTCAAGAGCTTCTATGCTAACAGGGCTTTATTATCATCGCACCAATGCTGAT